>Ga0194120_10000326_pt1 | contig 88737 bp, 97 predicted proteins | sample TA2MahCa65mmetaG_FD_148642 | JGI IMG/M metagenome (GOLD analysis project Ga0194120, IMG submission 148642) | Freshwater microbial communities from Lake Tanganyika, Tanzania - TA2015019 Mahale Deep Cast 65m | ecosystem: Environmental > Aquatic > Freshwater > Lake | place: Tanzania: Lake...
CGTGGCATAACACACCGCGCTTGACTCGACCGTCTCGTTGCTGCTCTTCTCACGCATGGTGGCGTATCCTTTCCCCTCGGCGGTAACCGAGGCGTTGGTTGAGTGTTCAACCGAAAGGGTACGCCGCTGTTATCCTATTTCCACACCTAAAGATGATACCTCCAGACGCCGGACCAGGTGTACTATGACCATCTGACGACACGGCAGACCGCCGCGTAGTCAGCTATCCGCCAGGCGCCACTTAAGAATGGGCCGATACTGTCCAACCAACCGGAGCCACCTCTGAGCGAGTAGCCGATCGGTTTCTTGCAGCTGATGTTCGAATTGGTGTATCGCGTCTTCTTGCCGCCGGTGCTGCGACACGTCGCGCAAGGTGCCCAATGTACCGCGATACCGCCGTTCCGAGTCGTAGAGTCCCTTCGAGCTCAATTCGATTCTGATGCGGGAGGGAAAAGCCGAGTCCGGCGAAGGTTTTCGGATGAGCTCCAACTCGATCTGTCGGGATGCCCGCGTTCCGGTTCTGCGGTCATTGAAACAATGTCGGGCCTGATTGAGTTGATCTGACGGCACAATGACCGAGTAGGCAGCCCCAAGTAACTCTTCCTGTGAATATCCAAGGGTTCGGGTAATGAGCGGACTCACGTATGTGAATCGCCCATCCGTATCGAGCTCATACACGACATCGTTGACGGTATCGATCAGCCGGCCGTAGCGCTCTTGTGTGCGTTCGAGCGCAAGACGCAGGTCGCGTTTTTCAAAGGCGTCTTGGGTGTACAACACCAACTCAGTGAGAAATGCCGGCGATTTCTTATAGAGCAGAAAGTCCGCCCCGGTGTGCAAGGCATTCAGTGCGGAGGTGGAATCGCTCCGCTCGGTTTGCAACACCAGGACCACCGAGGGAACGAGTCGTTTGAGCTCTGGGAAAATCGGAGTGGTCCGTTGGGCCAGGAGGTTGTCATCGAGCAGGATGAGATGCCACTGAGCCCGAGGCGCCCATTGGATCGCTTCCTCCAAGGAGTAGACTGCTTCGATCCGGCAGTGTGGAAAGAAGGCTCGAAAAGCGAGCGTAGTCAGTTTGATTTCTTCAGCGAGCTCGTTGACGAGGAGAATGGAGACAGGCTCACTCTGCGGCATGGCGCTGGTTCCGGTGTTTCTGAGCAAGCCGCTCGAACAGGCTCGGGCAAACGATTCCGAGCTGGTCCATTGCATAACATAAGTGCTGCTCAGAAACCCAGAGCCGGAGCGGTTTTTAATTGAAGAAATCGTGTGGGAAGCAGTTTGATGAACAATTTTGAACGGATGAGAGGGGGGCAATGGGCCTGCCGGACGTTCGGTGCCGGCAGGCCGCAAGAGAACGATTAGTTAACGGAGGCAGTTTTCTTCTCTGCCGGGCAGGATCCCGGGGTCATGTACAGTAGATAATTGCCCATGCCATAATGAGCATCGGTTTTCTGAAGTGGGTGGTGGTGGACCATCACCATCTCATAGTCATCTGCCTTGGAGATGGGGAACCCCTGGCCGTCTTTATAGACTTGGTGTGGGAGGAATTCACGAAGAGTCCCGTCTTGTTCAACATCCGGAACTGTTCGAAGGAGGGTCTTGTTCTTGGTCTTATTCTCTAAGGCAATGAGAAGCACTTCGTCATGACCGTGGGGATAGGCAAACTTGACGCAGCCATCCACCGAAAACTTTAGGGGGGCGGTATGGACTTGCACACCCTGTCTGATTTCAATCCCTTCGTCGGTCTGGTCTGCTGGGCGATCGCCGAACTTGGTGAAGCAGACGATGTTGACACCGACTTGATAGATGTTCATGGCCTGAATTGGTTTGGCCTTCGGGGCAAAATACATGGTGAAGGTGGCAATGACGTTCTTGGTGGGTGGAGCGCCATGATAGAACGCGACGACCGTCATGAGCTTATCGTCTTTCGCGAGTTTTACCCCGTACCCATCGGGGAAATGTGTCTCGGCCATTTCCAATCCGGCCCCTCCGAAGAAGAGCGGCTCTCCGGGGCATGTCAAGCTGGGCTGGCTGTTATTGATCATAAGAATATGGTGCAGGTAATTTCTCGGCAATTCCTTCCCTTCGACGGTGGAAAGTGCCGACTTAAAGCCGATGAGGTACTTGTCTTCAGGCAGCTGGAAATTAAACCGGGGCATGGAGTCGCCCATGTCGCCTTCGCCATGGCCGGTCGGAAGATCAATGGGGCCAAAGGTCAATGTCGCAGTGTTTTCTCCGTAAACAATCTTTGAGCCAACATGCTTTTTCAGTGTGGGAACGACATGGTGATCATGTCCTCCATCGGCGTAAACTGAGGAGATCATGAAGATGCTGCTGATCATAAGAATGAAGGCTCTTAACATAAGTCCTCCCAGAGGAAGTAAAGGGGTGATGGTGAATCGGACTCCGAATTGTTGGTATATCAGAAGCAACACAGGGTGGTTCATTGGGCGCTAGCCGGTGACGGCGATAGTTTTTTCCAGTGATAGGTACCGCCATGTTCCTTCGGCGGAATGTTTTTTCTCGTATCGACCCGCGTGTACCACCAGATGCCCTTGGCTTCCCTGCCGTCTTCCGAGAGGAGGACTTCAAATCCGCCTTCCCGATCGTTGCCAGGCTGGTGCCACGTGCCTTGCCAGAGACGGTTTTCAATTTTTGTGGTGACGAACCGTCCTTGGTGTTGTGTGTAAGGGCCGTTTCCGTTCTTGTCCAGTGTCGCTTTGTAGCGTTTGTCGTCCTCGACTTCGAGAATATCCCAGTCTCCGCTGACATCCGGCATGGCGGAAACCCCCGGATTGCTGACTCGGAGTTGTTGTGGGGACGAGGCACTTGACTGAGCCAGGGGACCGTTCATTTGCGCGGAGCGAAACGACTCATGAAAAGAGAGCATGACCCATTGTCCGTTCCGGCGTTCCAGTACCCCGGTTTCGCGTAAGGGCAGCATCATACGTTTGAGCTCTGCGCCCTCCTTGGTATAACGGGTATAATCCAATTCCATCGTGAACCAGGCGATGTCTCCCTTGTGCCAGACCGTGAGCTCACGGATCGGGATTTCAAACTTCTGAACCGCGGCGAACTCTTCCCGCATCTCCTGCTCAAAAGCCGGCCAGCCCACGTACTTGCGTCCACCGACCGAATAACTGGTGATGTCGGCATCGTGGGCCATCAAACGGGACATGGTGGCCATATCTTTATCAACGTTAGCCTGAACAAGTTTGCGAATGACGGTTTCTGGATCGGCCGTCTCTGGGGCAGCCGCCAGTACCCCAGCCGTCGATAGTAGGGCGCTTAACACAGTACACACCACGGTTGCTGTAGAACGACCCATTCAATGTCCCCCTGTGATGGAACTCTCGGATCGAGAGCATGGTGAAGGATAGCCTGAAAAACTACACGCTCTTGGTGAGCTTGTCAATACAGGCGAGAAGCGCTCGGGTCACGTGTGCCCGATGACCACCACCGTCACGTTGTCCGTCCCTCCGCGCTCCAATGATGCGTCAATGAGGTTATCGCATGCCCGGATCGGATCTCCTTTGGCCTCCGTCATGATGTCCTGAATGTCGTTATCCTCGAGCATTTTCGTCAGGCCGTCGGAACACAAGAGTAGTAGATCTTCCTTCTCAAGCGGGGAGGAGGAAAGGGAGGGTTTCATCGGTGCCGACATGCCCAACGCTTGCGTCAGGACATGGCGCTCGGGATGCGTCCGCGCCGTCTTCTCGGTCAAAATGCCCCGGGTCAGGTATTTTTCGATGAGTGTATGATCACGGGTGAGCGGGGTCAACGCACCGGAGCGGAATCGGTAGGCACGGCTGTCACCCAAATGAGCCACATGGGCTTCCGGTTGGTTCGACGAGTGGATCAGCAGCATGACGAGCGTTGTGCCCATGCCTTTGAGGTTGGGTTCCAGCTGCACCCGCCCCATGATCGCCAGGTGCGCTTGCGTGATCAGTCCGGTCAAGAATTGGGAAGACGTCGTGTGGCCTTGGCGGAGCGTCGCGGCCGATAATTCGGCGTGCGCTTTGATGCTGGCGATAGCCAGTTGGGCGGCAACCTCTCCGCCGACATGGCCTCCCATTCCGTCGGCGACGGCCCACAGGCCTAATGGGTCGATTGTGATGAACGCATCTTGGTTCGCTGTACGCACCAATCCGATCTCACTGCGTCCGATACCAACCCAACTGGTCATGGTGTGTATGCCGTGGGCGAATGGTGTGACATCCCCGATGCAGCGGATGCCGAAGGGCCGAATCGTAGCATCATCTCCTTATAGACGAGTGCGGCCAGCGGCACAAGGGATTCCGTATCGGCGCGGTTGTAGGCCAGCAACACATCGAGGGCCGCCTGATCTCCAAGACGCCACCGTGACCACAGTCGTACGGCGTCCAGGCCATCGAGGCCGCAAAGGGCCGGTGCTCGATCGAGGCCCAGTTCCCGTTCCAGATGCTTGAGTCCTCCGTGCATCCCCAACCGGCGTGCAGCCAGGCACAGGTCGAAGTGGGGCATGGGGAATCGAAGGCGGGGAAATTTGGCTCGCAAGTACGGCACATCGAATACAGATCCGAAGAAGGTGACCAGCAATGTGCACTCGTCGAGCGCCGCCTGCAGCCGGTCGGTTGTCAGGGTGTCGCCTTGGACCAACGTCGTCGTGGATCCGTTCCGATGCAGTCCGACCACGGTGACGGCTCCAGCCGGATCGTGGGGGGAGAGACCCGTTGTCTCAATATCAAGATAGAGCGCCGTGGATCGGCAGGTGTCATAGAATCGCCAATGCTCGCGGCCGGGGAGTCGTGCAGCAAGGGAAGGGAAATCCTTGGCCTCAAATGCGGCAAGGGCCTGGGAGAGGTCCTCGTTATAGAGCGATTTCCTATCCGGTGAGAGCCCGGCAATGCGAGATCGGTTCACGAAACTATGCCAGTCGAGCACACCTTCCTGCCACCACCGGCGCTCCGTCACGGCTCCGACGCCTTGTAATAAGACGAATGTGGAGGTCAGCATGGCGGCGATTGTAGCCTTGATTTCACATAGGAGACAAGTTAGAGTCCAGCTCCGCAGTGCTGACTGAACGAACGTGTCCGTGGAAAGTTACACCGCCTCATGACGGAACCGGCGAAGCGCATCCGCATTCTGGTTGACGGAGTCCGGCTCGAAGCGGAACTTAAGGGAACAAAAACCGCGGCCGCGGTCTATGCGGCGCTCCCGGTTCAGGCTCCTGTCAATGTGTGGGGTGAAGAATTCTATTTCAAGATTTCCGGTGTGGTCGATTATCGAGAAACGGCCACGAATCGGGTCGCGGTCGGAGACATCGCGTACTGGGGGGCCGGCCAGGTTCTGGCGATTTTTTTTGGACGAACCCCGATGAGCACGGGAGCCGATCCGGTACCCGCCGATCGGGTGAATGTCGTCGGCCGAATCGTGGGAGATGCGACACAGCTGCGCCGTGTGATGGAAGCCACGACAATTCGAGTCGAACGAGGATAGGGCATGCGTCTCTCGAAGGAACGGGTGCGGCATATGGCCGAAAGCCTGGTGGGGCGGCTTCAGCAAGAGGGACACATCGAACTCGTTGGAGACCGAGCTGCGTTGGTCGCTGGACTGGATCAGGCGATCACGGATGAGCTGTCCGTGGAGGATCGGCTCAATACGGAAGTGCGCCAGATGCTCAAAGCCTATGACAAACAGATCGAACAAGGCCAGGTCGATTATCAGAAAATGTTTCAGATGGTGAAGCAGAAGTTGGTCCGTGAACGGGGCCTGATACTGTAAGACGTGAAACGTGAAGGGTGAGGTGTGAAACGGATGGGAGTATGAGCGGCACAGCCTGGTCCTCTTACGTCTCACGTTTTACGCCTCACGATATTCTATGTTGAGCGAAGACAAGGCCAGCCATTTGTCGCATGTCGTTGCAACCGCGATCAAGCGTCACGCGGCGGTCAGGCTGGTGGCTGATGAAGAGCGAGTGCTGAAAGCGGTCAAGCGTGTCGTGGCCGCTGAATTGGCGCAGGAGGAAGAAATTGACCGCAAGGTCAAAGCCAAGTTGGCCTCCTACTCGCGCGGGATTGTCGAGGGCAGTGCGGAGTGGGAGGTGCTGTACTGCAAGACGTTCGACGAGGAGATCAGAAAACAGGCCAAGGTGTGAGCTGAAGACGGTGAGGAAGAGGATATGAAACAGGTGGTGATCGTGGGAGTGATCCTGGCGTTGCTGGGGACGGCAGCCTGTTCGAAGCACAAACCGCTCGTTCCGCTGGACATGATCGGCGCAGATGCCACGCCCCAGGTCGTGACCCTCACCGAGCAAGGCACGCAGGCGTTCAATGCCAAACAATTTGAGGCGGCCAAGAAGTTTTTCGAGGAGGCGATGTCTGCCGCGCCTCAGTCAGGTCAGGCGCATTACAACTACGCCTTGGCGCTGAACGCGCTGGGGAAGCAGGACGTTGCGCGGCAGCATTTTCTTGAGGCGGCCAACTTGGCTCCCGGCGACAAGGTGATTTGGGATTCTCCCGCCTTGGCGCCCTATGGTGACCCTGACACGAGAACGCGTACCAAAGAACGTCCGTACGGAACGCAACGGCCGAATTTCGGCGCTCCGTTGCCGCGATACTAGGCGGTTGGTAGACGGTCGTATTCGACCACAAGAGCGGACCGATCAACAGGTTTTGCACTGAGCCGGCAGAAGGTTCCTTCATTCTGTACACATGAGGGGTGAGATATGGCCAAGGACGTTGCGGTTGGACAATTGGCTCCCGAACTCTCGATTCCGGATCAGGACGGCAAGACGGTCACATTAAAAAGTTTTCGCGGTAAACAAATCGTCCTGTATTTCTATCCGAAAGACGATACGCCGGGGTGTACCAAAGAATCCTGCGATTTTCGTGACGTTGAGTCACAAATTTTGCGGGCCGGTGGGACAATCCTTGGGGTCAGTTTGGATGGGCGTGACTCTCACCGGAAATTCATCAAGAAGTTTGGATTGCCGTTTCCGCTGTTGAGCGACGAGGATGCGGCCATCTCCAAGGTCTACGGGGTCTATAAGGAAAAGAACATGTACGGGCGAAAATATTGGGGCATCGAGCGTAGCACGTTCATTATCGGTCCCGAAGGAAAAGTGAAGGCGATCTTTCGCAAAGTCAAAGTCGACGGGCACGCCGACGAAGTGTTGGCGGCGCTGAAAGCGTAGCCCCCTCCCCACGTCACCCGTTGGTGCTCCCCACAGCCACGCGGCCCATGATTGCTGTCGTGCGAAATGCCTGTTTCTGTTGTCTCGTTCTGCTTGTCTGCAGCAGCAGCCTCTTGGAAGCCGAGGACAAGACTCCTGGGGCGCTCCTGGTTAAAGACACACTGGTGACACCTGGACAGCCGGTGACGGTGGAGGCGAGGCTCTCTGCCAAGGGCCTGGTGTCTCCCATGGGATTAGGGGGGGAGCTCCTCGAACTCATCGAAGACGGCAAAGCCGTTGCCACGGGCATGACGGGCGGAGATGGCCGAACGCTCTTGACCTATCGCACGAAGGCACAGGGAGTGATTCCGGTCGAGGTGCGGCTCGGCAACAGTCCGCGGATCTTGCCGGCAGAGGGACGGGCAAATGTGGCGGTGTGGGAGCGGCGTAATCCCATGATTGCGATCGAGGTGGCGGCCTTGATGGACACGCGCGAGGGGAGGAATCCAGAATCTGGCATTGCGGGGTCTCTTGAGGCGGAACGGAAGCCGATGCCCGATGCTGCCGATGAGCTTGTCAAACTCACGCAATACTACTATCGCGTGATCTATGTTGCGGTTCTGCCGTCGTCCGATGCCGACGAGCTTCATGTGAATGCCGAGGTGCGAACATGGCTGAAGGCGCATCACTTTCCACCCGGGCATATTGTGGTGTTGCCACCGGGCGGATCCTCATGGGGAGCGAAGATTGATAGCCTGCACGCCGCGGGATGGAAGAACCTCAAGACAGGCATTGGCCGGTCGAAAGCTTTCGCGGAACCGCTTATTCAGCGTCGATTGGACGTTGTGGTGATATCAGATCCGGCTGCGGGCGAAGTCATACGGAAAGCCAAGGCCGCGAAGGTGTGGAAGGAGGTTCGAAAACATCTGTAGCAGGGATCAGTGAGATTATACCGGCCAGCGCTCCTCGTTCCATGCCATCTCCCAAAACATCCACTCGTACCGTGAACTGAGTAGAAACGACGCTTCCATCCGTCGCTGTTCCTCATGGCCGGCGGTCTTGGCCCACTGATCGACTTTCTTGCGCATCCATCGCTGCACTTCGGCGAATTCCGGCGAGGCATACAGCATGAGCCAGTCCCGGTAGGGGTGATTCTTAGGCGGAGGCCCGTTTTTGAGCAAGTGCTGTCCGACCACGCAGTAGACCCAGGCGCAGGGGAGCGCGACGACGGTGATCTCCGCCGCCGTGCCGGAGGCAGCGACGGTCAGCATGTGTCGGGTATAGGCGTGGTTTGTCGGCGCCATGGGGACGGACGACATCCGGTGCGCCGTCATCTTCCACCGCTTTCCATAATTCTCGTGCAAGCTGCGTTCAACGACAATCGTGTCCTCGGCCAGTTTGTTGAACCGGAGCGCGGATTCGGCATCAGGGGCGCGCAATGCTCCGAAAGAAAACACGCGCGCCAGATCGCCGAGAAATCGCGCGTCCTGCAGAATATAATATTTGAATTTCCGCTCAGGCAACGTGCCATTTCCCAGGGCCACGACGAAGGGATGCACGAGCTGCGCATCCCAGATGGGTTTGGCCAGTTGTCGAAGGTGGTTGGAAAACGACATGGGATCCTCCAGTTTCCCTAGGGCGGCCAGGGTCTCGGTAAACGATTGATGCCGTCGAGCGCGGCGACTTTGTAACACTCAGCCAGAGTCGGATAGTTGAAGACTGTATCGATGAAATAGTGAATCTTCCCATGATAGGCCATGACCGCTTGGCCGATATGGATCAGCTCCGTGGCGCCTTCGCCGATGGCATGGACGCCAAGCAGCTCCTTCGTATGCCGGTGGAACAGCAGTTTGAGCATGCCGGTCTCGTCGCCGATCAATTGCCCGCGTGCGATCTCTTTATAACGGGCAATGCCGACGCCATAGGGAACGTCCGCTTGAGTGAGTTCTTCTTCATTCCGGCCGACCATGGAAATTTCCGGGATGGCGTAGATGCCATACGGCAGGAGCGAATTGTCGGTGCGGTACGGGTGGCCGAACGCGTGACAGGAGGCCTGGCGGCCCTGTTGCATCGACGTCGACGCCAGGGCTGGGAATCCGATCACGTCGCCCACGGCGTAGATATGGGGAACCGCAGTTTGAAAGTGTTCATTGACGCTCAAACGGCCCCTGTCGTCCGGCGTCAATCCTACGGCTTCCACATTGAGTCCCTGTGTCGTGCCGACACGGCCGATCGCGTACATGAGCAACGATGCTTGGATCGGCGCGGCCTGTTTGAGGCAGACATGAATGGTCTTGTCCGCCTCTTTCTTGATCGCCAGAACTTCTTCGTCGTGGTAGAGGGTGACACCCATGTCCCGCATCTGTTGCTGGAGCGCGGTAATGATCTCCGTGTCGACAAATTCCAATAGACGGGGGCGTTTGTCGATGAGCGTGACCGGGACTCCCATGGCGGCGAGGATCGAGGCATATTCCGTTCCGATGACGCCGCCACCGACAATGACAATGGAGTCGGGAATGTGTTTTAGCGTCAGGAGCCTGTCCGTGTCGATAATGGTTTTGTCGTCAAAGGGAATATCGGCTGGTCTGGTCGGTTCTGTGCCAACTGCGATGACGATGAAATCGCCTGTCAGTTCGTGCGTGCCGAACTCCGATTGGATGCGCAAGCGATGTGGGTCGAGAAAGCTGGCGGTGCCGTAACACGTATCGATTCGGTTACGGGCCATCTGGTGCTGGACGATTTGAATTTCATTTTTGATGACGTGGTTGGCGCGAAAGGCCAGATCTTCGATCGTGATGGTCTGTTTGAGGCGATACGTGTCGCCGTAGATACTGCGCTGCCGGAATCCAGACAGGTAGAGGACGGCCTCGCGGAGGGATTTACTGGGGATTGTACCGGTGTTGATGCAGACTCCGCCGACGACTTGTTTCCGCTCGATAATGCAGACTTTCTTGCCGAGCTTCGCCGCCTGGACCGCGGCTTTTTGGCCGGCCGGTCCGGTTCCTATGACAAGCAGATCGTAGTGAGCCATCTGGATGGAAGAGGTTGAGGCTAAGGCCTAGAACGAGAACAACGGACTGTTGCTCGCCCTTCACCTTAGCCTCAACCGCGGCCTGACGCAAGCTAACTTGCTGTAATCAACGAACGGGCTACCCGGAAGGCTTCTTCCATATCCGGCAGATGGGTGAGCTCCGGTGTGATCTGAAGGTAGCGGACGGTGTTGTTCTTATCGACGACCAGAATTGCTCTGGCGAGCAAATGCGGACCGCCTAAGAACAGTCCGTAGGTCTTACCGAATTCGCCGCCCCGGTAGTCGGACAGAAACGTGACGTTATCGATCTTGGCTTCCTGTGAGAACCGTTTTTGCGCAAAGGGCGTATCGACGCTCACGGTAATGAGTTCGACCAGCTTGTCGAGTCCCTTGTTCTTTTCGCTGAGATGGTGGGTTTGTTGCTCGCATACCGGCGTATCAAGCGACGGGACGACACTGATAATCCGTACCTTCCCCGCACCTTTCGTTTGGGCGATGTTGATCAGGGACAGGTCATTCTGCGCCACCTTCACATCGCGCAGAGAATCACCGGTCTTGATGGCGGCGCCCGACAGACCCAGCGGGCTGCCTTTGAAGAGTACGTTATTGCCTTCTCCGGAGACCGCCGTGCCGCCGGCCACCGAGAAATTCTGATACATGAACCCGGTGCTGGCCGGAGTTCCCATACCGGCGCAACCGGCTATCCCAAGCGAAAGACTCAGTCCAAGTCCAATCCATCCTCGATAGGCTGCCTGCATCATGGTCTCCTTTCATCAATCAATGAGTATGACCACCGACGTTATGGTGTCGAGTGATCAGCGTTCGCGGGAGAGTGAATATACCCGATCAAGAGGCTGTTGACCAGATCCGGTTGTTCCCATTGTGGCAGGTGGCCGGCCTCTGCTATTGGCACAAACTGTGATCCTGGGATGGTGTGATGAAGTTCTTCACCCACGGAGCGGGGAAAGACGCGATCCTGCTCTCCCCAGATGATCATCGTCGGATGGGAGAGGGTATGGAGACGCGTGGCGAATCCCGTTTCCCACAAGGGGAGGGTATTTCGTGCGGCCATGATGGGTGTGATGAGGCCCGGACGACGGCGGTTGCGATTGGAGCGTTCGATCACGGCGGGGGTCAGGAGTATTGGATCGTGCACGAGTTCACGCAGAACGGATTCTGTGACGAATCCGCCGAAGAGCCAGTTGCCGAATGAAACGACCCATGAGGGGGCACGAGATTCCAGGGCTCGCTTCATCGATGGACTGGTGAGCTTGAGCAGGATCTGTGGCGGTAGCCCTCCGATCAGCACCAATTTGGACACGCGTGTGGGATGTTCCAGCGCCATGCCGATCGCGAGGCCGGCTCCCATGGAATTGCCGACTAATGTGGCGTGAGGGATCTGTACGGCATCCATGAAGCCGACGAAGAAGTCCAACAGTTGGTCCGGACGGTACTCGATATCCGGCTTGTCTGAGAGGCCGGAACCTAGCAGATCCACCGTCAGGACCCGAAAGTCTTGCGCCAACGCCTGTTGCTGATGTTCCCATTGCCACATTGATCCACCGAACCCATGGATCAGAATGACAGGCGGCCCGGTGCCCACATCCAGATAGGCGATCCGCTGGTGATGGACGGTGACCGTCTTGATGGGTATGCGTTCGAAGGATTCAAAGTACGGAGGGATCGTCGGCGGCGACGAACAAGCTGCAATCGACAGGAAGAGAAGCCAGAGGGCCGACAGCACGTGGCGTGTGCGATTGGGCGCGTGAAGGGGAGCACCGGAGATATGTGGACTATTCCAGCTGGATGACGGTCTCATCCGTTTTCACATTGTCCCCTGCGACGGCCAGGATGGCTTTGACGGTGCCGTCGATCGGAGCAGGCACGCGGCTTTCCATCTTCATCGCTTCGATGATCAGAAGCGGCTCGCCGGTTTTCACCCGATCGTCTACGGCGACAAGCACTTTCACCACGCGGCCCGGCATCGGCGGTGCCACATCACCCGGCTTCGACGGCCGTGGCCGTTTCGGCTTGGCGCCCTTTCCTGTTTCAGGGGACTCAGGGACACCGGCCAGAATTTCCTGGATCGGCTCCAGGGACACCTCTTCCAGCTTGTCGTTGACGCGGATGTAGTAGGGCTTGCGTCCGTCGGTCTTGCGGCCGGATCCGGACACTTTCACGTGATAGGTTTCACCGTGAACGGTCACATTAAATTCAACCGGCGCCAGGTGCAGATCATGGGCGACGGTTGGTCCCTTGGGCGCGGCGGCTTCCAGCGGAGGCGGTGCCAAGTCGCCTTTCGCGCGGGCTTCGAAAAACTCCCTCGCGATGGCCGGGAACAGGGCGAAAGAGAGCTGATCCTCGATTGATGAGGCGGACTCAGGCAACTCTTTCTTGAGCGCCTCCAGTTCGGGCTCCAGCCGGTCGGCCGGCCTGGTCTTGATCGGCTCTTCATTGCCGACGGCGCGGGCCATGACGTCGTTGTCTACCGGCCCTGGGGCGCGGCCATAGAGGCCGAGAAAGTAGTTTTTGGTCTCGGTGGTAATGACTTTGTAGCGCTCTCCGGTCAGCACATTGAGTGTCGCCTGGGTGCCGACAATCTGGCTGGTCGGCGTCACGAGCGGCGGGTAGCCCATTTCCTTCCGCACCCGCGGCACTTCCTCCAGAACTTCTTTCATCCGGTCGAGTGCGTTTTGCTCTGTCAGTTGCGCGGCAAGATTGGAGAGCATGCCGCCGGGGATTTGCGACGTCAAAATTTCTGCATCGACTCCGGTAAAGTCGCTTTCGAACTGCCGATATTTGCGGCGCACTGAGCGGAAGTGCTCGGTGATCGGAAGGAACGAGGTCTGGTCTAATCCCGTATCATACGGGGTATTTCGCAGCGATGCGACTAGCGTTTCCGTCGCCGGGTGCGAGGTGCCGCCGGCCAAGGGGGAGATCGACGTGTCGAGCATATCAAGCCCGCCGAGGATGGCCATGAGCGACGACATCGAGGCCATACCCGAGGTGTAATGGGAGTGCAAATGGATCGGGGTCTTCACGGCGGCCTTGAGCCGGCGGACGAGGTGGTACGCGTCCAGCGGTGCCAGGAGTCCGGCCATATCTTTGATACAGATGGTATCGGTGCCCAGATCCTCCAGCATTTTCGCCATGGCCACGAACCGGTCGATACTGTGAACCGGGCTGACCGTATAACTGATGGTGGCCTCCGCATGCTTGCCGCAGGCCTTGACCTCGCGGACCGCCCGGTCAAGGTTGCGCACGTCGTTGAGCGCGTCAAAGATGCGGAAGACATCGATGCCGTTGGAGGCCGACCGTTCGATGAAACGTTCCAGTACGTCATCAGCGTAATGCCGATAGCCGACGAGGTTCTGTCCTCGCAGCAGCATTTGCAGCTTCGTGTTGGGCATGGCCGCGCGCAAGGTACGAAGCCGCTCCCAGGGATCCTCCTTGAGGAACCGCAGGCAGGTATCGAACGTTGCGCCGCCCCAGACTTCCAGCGACCAGTAGCCCACGGCGTCGAGTTTCTGTGCGATGGGCAGCATATCTTCGGTCCGCATGCGTGTGGCAAGCAACGACTGGTGGCCGTCACGGAGGGCCACATCGGTGATCAGCACCCGTTTGCCCGGCGCTGGTTGAATGGTGAATTCTTCCACACGGTCCTTTCGGACCTGTCGGACTTTTGAGGTCTTGGGGGCGGGCGTCGAGGACCGTCCCTTGGCTGTCTGCTTCTTCCCGGATCGTCGTGTGGTCGCCATGGTCTGTCGTCTCTGTTCGTGGCTTGGTGAGGAGCGATTACAGCCCTTCGAAGGCTGCGATGGCCGCGGATAGCGCCAGGACTAAGTCTTCCGGCTGTTGGAATTCATGGTACGCGTACAAATCCGGATGGGTGTCTAAATAGGAGGTGTCGAATCGCCCAGCCAGAAAATCCGGTTCCTGCATGATGGCTTCCATAAAGGGAATGGTCGTCTTGAGTCCACGGATGACGTATTCTTCAAGCGAGCGCCGCATGCGGTTCACAGTCTCGTCCCAGGTCCGGCCTCGCACAGTCAGCTTCGCCAAGAGCGCATCATAGTAGGGTGAAACGGTGTAGTCTTTGTACACGGCACCGTCGATTCGGACACCGATGCCACCGGGAGACAGATAGGCCGTAATCGTGCCGGTGCAGGGCATGAAATTGTTCTTCGGATCTTCGGCATTGATCCGGCACTGGATCGCGTGGCCTTGCAGCGTCACGTCTTTTTGCTGGATGTTAAGCGGCAGCCCTGCGGCGATCTTGATCTGACTCCGCACGATATCGACGGCCGTGATCTGCTCGGTGACCGTATGTTCGACCTGAAGGCGCGGGTTCATCTCGATGAAGTAGAATTTGCCTGACTGATCGAGCAAAAACTCCACGGTGCCTGCGTTGTCGTAATTCACCGCTTTGGCGATGGCAATGGCGGCGTTCCCCATCTCTTCACGGAGTTCTTTCGTCAAAATCAGCGAGGGAGCAATTTCGATCAGCTTTTGGTGCCGGCGCTGGATCGAGCAGTCTCGTTCGCCCAGGTGAATGATATGGCCGTGGCGGTCTCCTAAAATTTGAAATTCAATATGGTGTGGTCGTTCGATGTATTTCTCGATGAACACGCTTCCGTCGCCGAAGGAAGCCTGGGCCTCTCGCGACGCGACTTCCATGTTCTCGCGAAGTTCTGCATCTGAGCGGACCACTCGGAGGCCGCGTCCGCCGCCTCCGGCACTGGCCTTGATCATCACCGGGTAGCCGGCTTTCTTGGCGAAAGCTAGCCCCTCTTTCACGTCGGTAATGGCCCCATCCGTACCGGGGACGATCGGCACTCCGGCGGACTCGGCCAGCTCGCGTGCCTTCACCTTGCTGCCCATCAGCGTGATGGCGTGAGGCGAGGGGCCGATAAAGGTAATATCAGAGGCCTGGCAGAGCTCGGCGAACTCGGCGTTTTCAGAGAGAAATCCATAACCGGGGTGGATCGCATCGGCGCCGATCCGCTTGGCCAGCCCCACAATCTGTTTGCTGTCGAGGAAGCCCTTCACCGGGCCGGGGCCCACCAGGTAGGACTCATCGGCTTTTTTGACATAAATTCCGGTCGAATCCGCTTCGGAATAGATGGCGGCGGTACCGATGCTCAACTCGCGGCAGGCGCGGATGATCCGCATGGCGATCTCGCCGCGATTGGCGACCAGGATTTTCTTAAACATAGCGCGTCCAATAGGGGAAAAATGAGCGCGTAAGCTAGCATAGGATCAAGAGGTCTGTCGAGGGAGGGGCATCGGTGCCATGGCTTCCTGGTTTGCCTCGTTCATGCTGTGTGTCTGTGCTCTCTGGCTTAAGGGTGTCGACCAACTTAATACTCAGTATGATCCTCTAAGTTGACAGATTCGGTGCCAATTCTGCACAAATACCCAGGTCGCGGTGCCGCATTGGGTTGTGGCGAACGATTGAGAGGATTTCAACTGATGAACAGATGGCATGTGTGCGCGTGCAGCGTTCTTCTCATCACCGGTATCAATGGTTCACCGGCCTGGAGTGAAAGTCCTGCCCCGTCGGTCCATTGGGGCAGCACGGCATTCCCCGATCAATATTCCACGGTGACGACGGGTCTCACGCTCAATCGGTTTACACCGATCGATGGCACCGGGGGTAAGTATGATTCCACGGTAACCAACACGCTGGGCTTCAACTTGATCACGCTCAGCTGGACCCAGCATTGGGGTGGAAACTGGAAAGATTGGAGTACGAATCTCACGGCTGGGATCAGTCCGACCAGCGATGAGCCGAGCCAATTTTTTCAGAATAAGGTCGTGCATCAGCTCCGCCATCTGCCGCCGGTCCCATCGGTGGATCCCCGGAAAGAGACGGATGTGATGATCGATGGGTCGGTGACGCGGTGGTTTCCGCTGCTCCAGCCAAAAGTCCTGTTTGTGGGCGGCGGGTTTTCTGTCGGGACGATCTATCAGCAGGGGTTTCTGCGTGCCGGCATCCGACGGTTGCAAATTTCGCCGACGTTCTATTGTAGTGACACGTGGGGTGATATCAGTCTGCGTGCATCGGTCTTGGGGCGGATCAGCTATCAGGACAACGGCGCCGCGCTCCATGCGGTGCGGAATACCGCCGGCCTCGTACAGCCGGCAATTGCGTTCGGCCAATACCGGAGAACGGCCAATGGCGAAACCATTCCAACGTGGGAAATCGAGTTTGCCTTGATGTGGGATTCCGGAATTTTCGTCAATCCACTCGGGGAAAGCCAAAAACACTTTGCTTGGTCCCTGGCTGCTTCCACAGGACCCCTGCGGTTCGAAACGTGGAACGACAGTATGGGCAATATTGCGACCAGAGACTTTGGCCCGACCTACGGTGCCAGTTTGACCCTCGATGTGCTGCGCGTGTGGCGGTATTTCTCCAAAGAACAGAGCATATAGCATATGGCGCATGGCGTATGGCCAGAAGAATCAGGACCATGCGCTGAGTTTTTCTGCGCCACGGCTATACGCTATACGCCATACGCTCTGCTTTTGGAAATGCTACTCGTGTTGATGTGGGGCTGCTGAAGCCGTCGGCATGGTGGCTGAAATACATCCCTCAATGAATTCGACCTTGCAGTGCCATGAGGCTGCCGCATCATTGACGCGCTTGATCACATCTGCCGGCTTCACGGTGCCGGGGGTGATATCCACAAGGACATGATCGGGGACCCGGTGAAAGTACACGCCGATCACGCCAGGAATCGCTTGCAAGATCGTATTCATCTCCGTTTCCTTACTGTCGCAACCGGCTCCGCTCATCGTCAAGGGCAGCCGTTCCTTGATCGGGGGATTGGCTCTAGCCGGCAGGGCAAGGACGAGGCTGGAGAACACGAGCGCGAGCGTCACTGATTGTGCGTACCAGAGCCTGTGCATCACGATACTGTCTCCGTAGCAGGATACGGTCTCTCTTACAAAATACACGATGGAAAATTGGTTGTCGAGCCGTTCGTTCGAGAGGCGCGGCGGTTTCAGGCTTGTCGGAGGAGTCGGTTCGAGCTAATTAGACGGATGCGCAGGATGCTCGTGCACCGGGGTAAGCGTGGAGCTACTTGAGTCGAAATCGGCTGCGTTGATCGCTCACATTATCGCGCGAGATGCTCTTCCAAATGAAGGTTTGGATCCGTTTCCGCTGGTCGTGGCCGAGATCCATGAATCGGACGGAGAATTGACAGCCGGACACCCAGACAACATGTGACGATTTCAACACCAGCTTGGGCAGTCCATCGGGAAGGGCCACCGTGAGCGTCAGCAAGGTTCCCCGCGTCACGCGTTGGTCGCTGGCGAGTTGGCACCCTGAGAGGGAGAGATTCTTGGTGAGGCCTTCGCCTCGATGGGGCTGGGTCGGGATTTCACCGACAAAGCTCACGTGGCATGTGAGTGTCACACGTTCGGCAAAGCGGTTATCGAGCGGGATGTATTTTTTTAGGTTCTGCATGGTGAGGTGCATCATAGCGTGCTCCGGCGGAGCTTCCCAATCATTTTAGAAAAATGACAGGGGCGTGACGTGTTTGTAAGGAGAGAGAGTCGGGTGGTGCTTCCTGGCGCCGCGGTCTATTACTTGGCCTGAATCAGAAACGCTTTGGATCTGGCATTGCCGCCACCGACGATAATATCGATGAACGACATGCCGGGGCGGACATCGGGAACGGTCGCACGAATCGTCGTTTCATTCACAAACGTGTAGGCAATGTTCGCCGGCCCGGCCGCGCTGAAAGCGACGCCGTGGAAACATTCTTTTGTGCCGAAGTGTTCACCCGTGATGGTGATTATCTGCCCTGGTTTGGCCTCGTCCGGCTCAACCTTCACGATCTTCGGCTGCTTGCTGCGGTCGCAGACCGGATCTTTTTCGATCGTGGCCTCGTCCGAGCCCTGGATTGATTCTACGCCGTAGAGTGTAAAGCCAGCCCCTTCGACAATCGCCCCTTCATTGTCAGCTTCGGCCTTTGTGTGAGTCAGGACCAACAACAGGAAACACCCGATTATCATGACCAGCGGCAACCGGAAGCGCATGGGCCCTCCCTGGGTTGGGTTACTGTGCGGACATCGGAACGTAAATCTCGCTGACGATGGCTTGGCCCGGCGCCGACCGAGCGAATGTCGCAAACGCCTCGGCCAGCGAGGACGGGTCCTTCTTCGAGAGTAGCAAGAGCGGACGGCGGAGATGATACCGGCCGTCCTTGACTGTCGGAACTTCCGGCTCCACCGTATCGACCGGTAGTAAGCGGACGGCGACGCCACTTGAGACCGCCGATAAGCCGGTGCTTAATGAGATATAGGCCACCGCTGAAAGCGGGGGGAGTGTGCCCACCACTGTTTTGACGACTTGGTCGTCAGCTCCGATGGTCTTGGCTTGGCCGGTCAGTTTCCCGGCGATGCCGAGGTGTGTCTCGAACGCATCGCGGACGTTCTGGTTTCTCGGGCGATCGATCAGTAGAATCTTGGTATCGGGTCCACCGAGTTCGGACCAGTCCCGGACCTTCCCGGTGAAGACGTCGGCGATTTGCTGTTTCGTCACGTCCTTGGTGAAGTTGGACAAGTGGACGAGGATGCCGATCCCGTCCCAACCGATTTGCGTGGCCCGCATGGCCGGGTCTTCGGAGCCCGTCACGGCAAGCTGGGCTTGTCCTGCCTTGAGCAAATCCAGCGGCTTGGAATCCTCGTCCCAGAGAATGTCGACATAGGCGCGTGGGTTGGCTCGTTCGAAGGCGCGGGCCAGTGTTTCGATCGTGGCCAGCTCGGGCCCGTTCCCGGCGATCACCAGACTGCCTCTCACTTCAGCGGTGGTCACGGGTGGCAGCCCCAGCATCAGAGTGAGCACCACTACCAGTCCAACCAACCCGTGCCAGGCTCCTGCCAGCTGTTTCGGTGTCGGAGGTAGGGGAGAAGGCGGGAGAGGGTGCGCCTCGTAGACACACCAACTGGTCATGATGATCCAGGTCCTGATTCAAATTGGCCGGCAGGGTCCGAGTCGGACGAGGTGTTAGGCGGTGGGACGTTACGCTTGAGGTTCAGCGGGGGCAGTTTGGCGAATCGCTCCATTCGTTCGCTATGCATGGCGCCGGCTTTGAGCTCGGCAAACCCCGGCTTATGGTCACCGACGATCTTGGAGGCAAACGAAGAGAGCAGCCGCGTAGCCTGTCGTGCGTGGCAAAAGGGGCATTCCGTATCCTCGACTCGGGCGTGGACCGGTTGCGTGACCTCGAATTGTTTAGCGCATGGCTCACAGCGATATTCGTAGAGAGGCATGATGACGTCTCGTGTTGTTCAGGCCCAATGTTTGTGTCTGCCGTCTGACGTGCGGGCCCTGTCCTTGAACGTCTTATTGCCCTTGACCGGCCCGTTCGATTGCGTTTATTGTAGCACAGTTGCGTGCCTTCACTTCCAGCGTCACAGGAGGAGTCCGATGTCAGTGCTGCTTCGACGGTATAAGGGCCATAATGGAATGATGCAAGAAGAGCGAATCGATGACGAGGATCGAATCGAGCGGTATATGCGGCTGTTCGAAAAGGATGATGTCAAAAAGTTGCAAACAGGTGTCAAAGTCTTTATCGATAAGGATGAGTGGCAACTCCTTCCATAAGCCGGGTAGGAGGTAGGAGTCAGGAGTGATTGAGTCGCGGCGGCTCCGTCCCCCTCGCATCGTACACCTCACCAGTCAGCATGACCTATTGGGTTCATATCGCCCGGTCGATCGATCGCGTGACATTGCATCGGGATCGGTGTTCTGAAGTGCCGTCCAATGCCACTTCCAGCGATTTTTGGGAAGGGGGTTGGTTCGACTATCCCGATAAAGAACGAGCGGTGCATGCGATGGAGCAGGCCGGGACAAATTTTCAGCGGCGATGTCCGCTCTGTAAACCGTGAGGCTTTGCAATGGTGAATGGTTAATGATGAATGTTGAGGTGGGTGATCTCATTCAGCATTCACAATTCATCATTCAACATTGAGTTATGCCGCGCCTTGCGCTACTTCTAACAACGCTCATTTGGGGTGCGACGTTTCCTGCTACCAAGGCTGCATTGGAGCAGATCCCGCCGTTTTCGTTCTTGCTGCTGAGGTTTTTGCTCGGCGCCGTACTGGTGGGGATCTGGTTTGTACTAGCGCGTCGTGCGCTTCAGCGTGATCGTGCGATGCTGAGGGCCAGCGCGATCACGACGGTCTTTCTCTTTCTTGGTTATGCGTTGCAAACCGTCGGGCTTCGTTATACGGGCGCATCCAATTCCGCCTTCTTGACAGCATTGTACGTCGTCTTCGTTCCGTTGATTCTGAGGCGATTCGACGGACGCGTGTTGCTGGCCACGGCGATTGCGGTGGCTGGGCTCTGGTTGCTGGTGAAGCCCACGGCCGGCATCAATCTCGGCGATCTCCTGACGCTGGGGTGCGCGGTCGCCTTTGCCGGACATATTGTGTGTCTGGAGCGGTTCACCCGCGCGTTTGACGCGCCGTCGCTCTTGATCTGGCAGATGGCGGCAACGACCCTGCTCCTTCTTCCGGCTACTTGGTGGGAGCAGGCACCGGACGGGGCCTTTGCCCCCACCGCTGTGCTGCTCATTGGACTTGGAATTACCGGTGGCTTGGCGACGGGTGCGTTTGCCGTTCAGATGTGGGTGCAGCAGTTTGTTCCCGCGCAGCAAGTCGCGCTGGTGTTCGCGTCGGAACCGGCCTATGCCGCCTGGCTTTCTTGGTATTTCTTGGGGGAGACGTTGGACCTCCAAGGATGGATAGGAAGCGGGTTGATCTTGTTGGCTGTGGTGATCGGGGCATTTGAAAGCCGGAAACAGCTCCCTCCAGATCACAGGGTGCAGCCGGCCTCACTGGACGCCGCAGTACGCTGAAGACCGGGTCGAGGGAGGCAAGAAGGAGTCATATGGCACAGAAGTTTGGAAACGGCCGCTGGGTGCAGGAAGGCTTTTTAGATAATCGCGTCGAGGGCACTGTTGTGGGCCGAGTCGTGTTTGCGGCAATCGGGCCGGTCGACTTTTATCTCACCGGGAACTTCAAACCCGACATTGCGGGGGAGGTTATCCGCTTCCGCAACAGCCGGTTTGAAGATGATGAGACGGCCGTGAGTGTGATCGGTGACATGGAAAATCCTCAGCTGGGCACAGCCTACGTGATTTCGTTCGACCCGCACCCAAATCTGGTGCCGCATCCCTATGTGGAATGGTTTTCACTGCGGAAGAATCATTACCGGTTCGAACTCAATCCCGATGACGCCAAGGTTGTGCCGGCGGCGGAGTTGGGAGCGATCGATCAGGTGAGTCGAGAGATTCGCGAGGCCTTGGCCGCTCAGATGTCTGAGCGGCCTCGATCCAATGACGAGTCCGAGTGGGTGTAGAAACCGATGGCAAGAGGCTCAGCCCGGGATGTTTTCAACCTGAGCCGGGACCGGAAGCGTGACTTCGATCGGCCGTTTGAGGACGCCAAGGTCAGACTCGTGCTTGCTCTTACCCTCCCGCACGTATTCGGGGACGTCCCGAATGTCCCACACAAGCCCCAGCTGCTCCATCAGCTTCAGGCAGTAGTAGGTCACGTCGATTTCCCACCAATAGAACCCTTGCCTGGTGGAGGCGGGATAATAATGGTGATTGTTGTGCCAGCCTTCACCCATCGTGATGAGGGCCAGAAAAAAATTATTCCGACTGTCGTCGCCTGTTTCGTAGCGCTGTGAGCCGTAGACGTGCGAGAGTGAGTTGATGGTAAACGTGCCGTGGGCGAGCGCCACGGTGGAGACGAAGAATCCCCAAATCAGCATCTGGGGCCCGTTGGTGCCGAGGTCCGGCGCATGGGCTTCCAACAGGCGGCCCAGTCCGAACATCCCGAATCCGGTGAGGACCGGAAGGAGGATATCGAACCGGTCAAGAAACCGGAGCTCCGGAAACTTGTAAAAATCGGTGATCGATTTGAATCGTGGCGCATAGTGTGTTTGCGACGTAAACCAGCCCATATGCGACCAGAGAAATCCGCCTTGCCGCGGGGAGTGTACGTCATCCGGCGTATCGGAGGCGATATGGTGATGGCGATGGTGGCCTGCCCACCACAAGGGGCCTCGCTGAGCACACATCCCACCGAGGACGGCAAAGGCGAACTGGACTGTGCGTGAGGTTTTGAACGTGCGATGCGAAAAGTAGCGGTGATACCAACCGGTAATCGCAAACATGCGGATGAAATAAAAGGCGACTGCGACGCCGACGGCCGTCCAACTCCATCCCACCCAAAAGATTCCCAGGCACATGAGGTGGACCCCAATGAACGGAATGCTGCGGATGAAATCGAATTTGGGGGGGCCTTCCACCTTCATATGCTCCAAGCCGGCCCAGGAGTCGAACCAGCGGAGAAACGAGTACCAGCGATCCCGGCCTGTGGTCGTCGTGGGAGCGGTACGTGTGTCGGACATTCAATAACCTCCGGGTCGTCGAATTGGCGCCGGGTTCTGTTGAAGGCCGGACGCGGGTGTCTCGATTACACTGAATGCACTCACGGCACGTGTTCGGGTGTAAATGAGGCAAACCGAAGAGGCCGCTTCACAGTGTGACTAGAACGTCATTATACACGCAACGACTCAAAAGTAAAACGGTTCTGTCGCGACGTGTCGCCTCAGCGTTTGTAGGGAAACAGTTCAATTTGGCTATCGTGGTCGCTGTCCCTAGGCGGCGGGACCAAGCTCGGCAAGTGAGGAGGGTTGATCAGAACGGGGGATTTGGACTGGGCCGCAACGTGCTGCGGCGGTCATCCGGCATGTAAGACGTCTATGTCCTGCACTGTAGCAAAAAGCTGGAATAGTTTTTCATGACCCTGCTACAATGCGCCCCGATGAATGATCGTTTTCTGAGAGCCTGCCGGCGAGAGCCGGTGGATTGTACGCCGGTGTGGTTCATGCGCCAAGCCGGCCGGTACATGGCCGAATACCGGACGCTACGCGCCAAGCATTCCATTCTTGACATGTGCAAGACGCCGGAGTTGGCCGCACAGGTCACGCTCCAGCCGATTGACCGGTTCCCTCTGGATGCGGCGATCATTTTCGCCGACATTCTCCTGCCCTTGGAGCCGATGGGACTCAATCTTGAATTCGCTGCGGGGGAAGGGCCGGTGATCCACAATCCGGTCCGAGACCGTGCAGCAGTGGAACGCCTCAACGTCGTGGATGGCGATGAACTCGACTACGTGGCCGAGGCGATTAGGCAAACTCGACGTGCGCTCAACGGACGGGTTCCCTTGATTGGGTTCGCTGGGGCCCCCTTCACGCTCGCCAGCTATGCGATAGAGGGTGGCGGCTCCCGCAATTATCTCCATACGAAGCAGATGATGTATGGCGATCCCGTGGCCTGGCACAAGCTCATGGACAAGTTCGCGCGGGTCATCACGGGATATCTTCGGCGGCAAATCAAAGCAGGGGCTCAAGCCATCCAGCTGTTCGACAGTTGGGTTGGGTGTCTTTCGACCGGAGACTATGCTGAATATGTCATGCCACATGTGCAGTTGATTTTCGAGGGACTCAAGCACGAAGGCGTTCCACTGATCCACTTCGGCACCGGCACGACGGCCATTCTCCGGCACATGCGCGAGGCAGGAGGGGACGTCATCGGTGTCGACTGGCGAGTCCATCTGGATGAGGCCTGGACGATGATCGGGCACGATCGCGCGGTGCAGGGCAACTTGGATCCGCTCGTCTTGTTCGCACCGCTCCACGAGATCGAACGGCGGGTCGAGGACATTCTCAGGCGCGCCGGCGGACGTGTGGGCCACATCTTCAATCTTGGACACGGCATTCTTCCCACAACGCCGGTCGATCATGTCGCCGCGACGATTGACATGGTCCACAAGCTGAGCCAACGGTAAACCAAGAGCGTATGCAAATGGCGTATGGCTGATGAGAGGAGAGATATCCGGCCGTCGTCCTTCATTGTCGTGCTATCTGCTATCAATCATTAGCTATAAGCTCCGGTCAACCTATGTCTGATGCACAGCGTCCTACCGCGGTTCTCCTCATGGCCATGGGCGGACCGGACTGCCTGGAGAATGTCGAGCCATTCTTGCTTGATGTGCGAGGAGGCCGGCCGACTCCTCCGGCGCTTGTCGAGGAGATTCGAGAACGCTATCGAGCCACGGGAGGGAAGTCTCCCGCGGTCGGTATTACCCAGAGTGCGGCAAAGAAACTGGAGCAACGGCTGAACGAATCCGGTCCCCGCCGGTATCGCGTCTACGTCGGCCTTCGGCATTGGCATCCGTTCATCAAAGAGACCTACGCCGAGTTGTTGGCGGAACAGCCTGAGCAGATCATCGGTGTCTGCATGGCGCCGCAACAGTCGTCGCTGAGTACCGGGGCCTACCGAAAGAAGGTTGAAGAAGCGCAATCGGCTTTTCAAAGCTCGGTGCCGGTCACGTACGTGGGCGGGTGGAGCCGGCATCCCAAGCTGATTGCGGCAATTGTGGACAGTATCCGGCAGGGGCTGCTGAAGTTTCCGGTTGACGTGCGCCCGACCGTGCCCATCCTGTTTACGGCGCATAGTTTGCCGGAGCGAATTGTGGCGATGAAGGATCCTTATCCCGAAGAAGTGAAGGGAACGGTTGAGGCCGTGACAGCCTATTTGGGAAACCAGCCGACGGCCTTTGCCTATCAGAGCCAGGGGCGGTCGAGTGAGCCGTGGTTGGGGCCGACCGTCGAGGCGATGCTCGAGACATTGCACCAGGCGGGACATCGGCAGGTCTTGGTGGCTCCCATCGGATTCATCTGCGATCATGTGGAAACCCTGTACGATATCGACATTGAATTGAAACACCTCGCCGCTGGGAAAGGCATGCAACTGGAGCGGATGGCTATGTTGAACGACCAGCCGGCAATGGTTGATACCCTGCTCGATATCCTGGCCACCCACGAATCGTCTCTCTGCCTGCAGTCGTGAGCCGTCCACGTAGAGTCGTCATCGTCGGCGGGGGCATTTCCGGTCTGGCCACCGCCTTTGCCTTGCAGGAACAGGCTGCGGCGAAGGGCCTTTCCCTCGAGTGTACCGTGCTCGAGTCCGGATCCTCGTGGGGCGGAAAGATCGTCACCCATCGCATTGGTGATCTCGTCACCGAAGCCGGTCCGGACTCCTTTCTCTCCCAAAAACATGCCGGCCTCGAACTCTGCGCGAAGCTGGGGCTCACGGATCAGCTCATCAATACGAATGAGACGGGCAAGCGGGCCTTTGTGCTGCACGGCAGTCGGCTCCATGAATTGCCCGAGGGGCTTGTATCCTTCGTGCCGAGACAGTTGGGACCGTTTCTCCGAAGCGGATTGCTCAGTTGGACGGGCTTGGCGCGGATGGGGTTGGACGTGCTGATCCCGCGCGGCTCGTCGGATGGCGATGAGTCGTTGGCCTCGTTCTTCCGTCGGCGCTTCGGTCCGCAAGCCTTCGAGCGCGTGCTGGAGCCGTTGATGGCGGGGATCTATGCCGGTGATGCCGAGCAGATGAGCCTCAAGGCCACCTTCCCAAGGTTTTTTGAGCTGGAGCAGCGGTACGGCAGCATCATTCGAGGAATGACGGCTGAAAAAAAGCAGACGCCGCCGATGTCTTCGAGTGGGCCCAAGCGCACGATGTTTGTCAGTCTGAAAAACGGCCTTGGCGATCTAGTGACGGCGCTCCAAGCGCGGTTGGAGCAGCAAGGGGTGGAGTGCCGGCTGGGATGCCGCGTTGACGCATTACGGGTACGGTCACATCAGCCAGGCCGATGGATGTATGACCTGATCCTCAACGAAGGGTCGGCGGTATCTGCAGAACATCTTGTGCTGGCGACGCCGGCCTATGTGTCGGCGGACCTGTTGAGGCCGCTGACGCCGATTGCCGGTGGGCTCTTGGAGATGATTCCGTATGCATCAACGGCCACGATTGCGATGGCGTATCCGGCAGAGCTGGTAGCGGGGGCAGTGGAAGGGTTTGGGTTTATCGTGCCTCGGATTGCAGGCCGCGATCTGATCGCTGCAACCTGGACGTCTCTGAAGTGGCCGCATCGGGCCCCGGCTGGACAAGTGCTGATCCGTTGTTATGTCGGCGGGGTGGGGCGGGAGGGGGTTCTTCAATTCGACGATGCCAAGCTGGTGGCCACAGTCCGTGCCGAGCTCACGGCGCTGTGTGGGATTGCTGCCGAACCTAGTTACGTCGAGGTGAACCGGTGGTGGAAAGCCATGCCGCAATATACGCTGGGACATCTGAATCGGCTGGATCAATTGGACGCAGCCCTCAGCCGTTATCCCGGACTGGTTCTCACCGGCGCGGGGTATCGAGGCGTCGGTATCCCCGATTGTATTCGAGACGGAGCGCTCGCCGCAGCCAAGATCATACAAGACGTGGCTGGCACGCATCCCGCCTGACCGGACAGACGGGACGAAATGAGGCATACGCCTTCCGCTAGGGGAGAATGATCGCCTGTTCCGGGTAACCGAGTTCCTTTAGTGTGGTCTCTAGCGTATCGACCATGGGCGGGGGACCGCAAAGAAACACGCAGGTGTCGGGTCCTGGCGGAGGTAGGTGTCGACGTAATACATCAGGCGTCACCCGTCCGGTTCCGTGTGTCCATGCTGTCGGAGGCTGTTCTAACACGTGGTGGCAATGAAAGTTCCGATATTCTCTAATGTCTTGCTCCCATTCCTGCCGACAAATGATGTCCGTTTCGGTCTTGTTGGCAAAAATCAAAAATAGCTCCGCATCGATCCGCTGTGTGAGGATCCAGCGGATGATGGAAATCATCGGGGTGATGCCGGTGCCTCCCGCTACAAAACCCACGCGCGTTGCCATCCCGTCCACCCAATGACCTCCGGGGTTCGGTCCGCTCATGAGCACGGTATCCCCGAGGCGCTGATTGTGGAGATACTTGGAGACTACCCCTGATTCATAGCGCTTGACCGTCAGGTCGAAGAAGCCGGTTGAACCCGGCAATGATGACGGAGTGTAGGCGCGTTTAATCGTTTTGCCGTCGAGCGTTGCGTGGACATACAAAAAATCGCCAGGCAACATGTCCAGTGTGGCATCGGCGGGAAGTGCAAAACGGAAGGTCTTGGTGTCGTGTGTGTCGGGTTCGATCGCGCTAAGTATGTAGGGGGTCGGCGCCTTAGTCTTGATACGAATGGCAGAGTTCATCGGCGGGAGACTTATGTCTGCCCCCGCTTCACTGGGACAATCATTGGTGGGCTAGGATCGGCAGGACGGTCCTTGTTCAGGCTCGCGAGGACCGGACCGGCTGCCGGGATTTGATGGGCCACAGCCTGTGTCAGCCAGTTTCTGGACTCGTCTTTGTCCTGTGCCACACCACGTCCAAAGGCGTACATGACTCCGAGGACGTACATCGCTTTGCCATTGCCGCTCAATGCCAAACGCCGCAGGCCGTCGGAGGATTTCATATACCAACTTATGGACTCTGACGAATGCGATCCGTTCTGCTGAGCATAAAATCGGCCGAGGCGGTATTGGGCAAATGCATCTCCTTGTTCGGCTAAGACTAAATCCGGATTGGTCTGTGCGGGAGCCTGGTTTGTGACAGGTGGTGGATCAATCACGCTCGCAGCGGCGTCGCTCTCATGGGAGGATGCCACGACCTGGTTTACGGTGTCATTGTTGGGACTGGCCGGGGGAGTCATCGTGGTTTGGGCCGCCGGGGGTTGTGCTGGAGGCTGCTCGATCGGACGTTTGGGAGAAGGTGTCGCAACAGCTGGCATTGCAACACGTGATTGGGACGAGGGTACGCGCTTGCGTACTTCCGGTACAGCCCGTTGACTTACGAGCACTTCCGTTCGAGGGGAGGGGACGGCGGCGACGATCTGTGCCGCTTGGGTACAATCGCGTCTCAGGGAAGAAGCGTTGTCGTGGTCAGCACTGGGCTGGCAATCGCGGCTGCGGTCAGATGACGGAAGCCAGAAATTGAGCGACGACACACCACCGATGACGGAGAGGATGAGGAAAGCCCACTTTGCCAACCGACGTTTCAAAAGCGCACGATCGCTTGGAGGTACCTGTACGAGTCCTGGATAGCCCGGCTTGGCCATGCCTATTCCCCATAGAATTCCTTCGTAGTATAGCAGGGTGTGTGGGGTCTGTCTCGTATTTCCACGGAGGATGTCAACCCGTCCACCAGCCGCGAACTCCCCTTGTTCTCCCCGGTAGCTGGGGCCTATAGTAGGACCGTGCAGCCGTTGGTTTTGTCCGTCAGGGAGCCTGTACTATGGACCATACACTCACGATTTCCGAACCCAGTGGGCCATTTCGAGAACCTCGAGAGCCGGTCTTTTCCTATGACTATGCGATTCAGCGCCCAACATGGGCCACGCCGCATGGGGTTCGAGTGAAAGTGTCGATTCCTGGTGAGTTGGAGATCCTGAAGATCAAATTAATGGACCAACCCTCCGGATCTCCGGGGCAGCAATTGATTGTCGGCAATGTTCTCTCGCGCAAAATCGCAGATTGGAAGCTGCAGATTGCCGAGGCGGAAGGTCTGTTGGCTGAACGGCGCGATGTCAAGATCGAACCCTATACCGGTGCCTTGGCTCATCTGTTTCCCAAGCTCGCCCTGTTGTTCGAAACCGATAAACTTCTGGTGCGTGAAGAGATTCGAAGGCGCATCGGTCTTTGAATGTTTCTGATGGTTTGTCGGCCCGTGACGAGAGCGTTGTTCCCGCATCCTGTCAAAAAATCCATCCTCCAGTGGCCCACAATTGCTGTGGATAGCCCTGTGTATAAGCGACTCTCAAGAGACAAATCACCACGATTGAGTGGGTGCTGAGCAACTTGCCCATAATTTCATCATTGTGGCGGAGCAATCTTGCTCCCCCATAGCTTGTGGGCAGGGATTCCCCTAGGGCCGTCTTACTGTAGGGAAAAACATTTTGGTGCGTGCCGCGTCGATTCTGCCGGTTTGGAACGCGGGGAGGGGCGGTTAGAAAATTCGGCGAAAATGCCTGGAGTGGACTCCTGATTCATCGGCGAAGCCGAGTGATCCGTTGTCTGGATTGCCGGTGTCATTGAGATCGATACGATAATGGGCGCGAACTTCCTCCATAGCGGTTTCAAATGGGATGGCACCGGGATAGAGTGTGCCGGGTGCATGCGCGCCACGCGTTAAGGTGCGGAGGGTCTCCGCCTCCGCGAATCGTTTGTCTGAGAAAATATAAATGTCCGCGATCGCGTGGTCGCCCAGCTTGTGCCCTGGCGTCGTAGCAGGGATCTGCTCGCTGAGAGTGCCGGCCAGTCGATCCTGTTTCAATCGCTTCAAGAGGGCCACAATCTGACTGTCTGTTGCCTGTTGAGGTACGACCAGCCCGACGGCATTCATCTCCAGAATCGTAGTCTGGACTTTGAAAATGACAGGGGCTGCTTCCGGATCTTCGATGACCGACACTGTGGGGCCTTCCGTGCCGGCGGCCTGTTTATTACGTGAGCTTGGGACGATCATCGCGACGAACAACCACAACCCGATCAAGATGCCAAAGACGACGACCAACGGATGCAGCCCGGCGCGCTTGCCTTCTTGGTACGGCCCTTGATTGTCACTCATGAATGGACGTCCTTCTTCGGAGCAGCCGTGTCGGGGTGAAGGCGCCGCTTGGCTTCTTCCCAGAGGAGATCCATGTCAGCTAAGGTCATGTCCGGCAATGTCCTGCCTTGCTCAGCGGCCTGAGCCTCCACGAGATGAAACCGATCAATGAAGCGATTGGTCGAGCGGCGGAGCGCCTCTTCGGGATTCACTTTCACGAAGCGGGCGAGGTTGACCAAGGAAAAAAGGATGTCGCCTAACTCCGCTTCGATTTCTGATTGCCCGCTCAGGTGGTCTGAAGAATCCCCTGTTCCAGCCTGAGCCAGTGCTTCTTTCAGCTCTTCGACTTCCTCCGTCACTTTGTCGAAAATCTGTGCGCGCCCTGCCACATTGTGAGGCCAATCGAATCCCACTCGAGCAGCTCTGGCTTGTGTTTGATAGGCACGGAGCAGGGCGGGCAAGGTTTTGGGGACACCATCCAGGGCAGACTGCTTGTTCCCGGCTGCGGTCCGCTCAGCCTGTTTGATCACTTCCCACTGGCTCAATACCTGTTCGCCATTGGCGAGGGGAGTGCCCCCTGGGTCTGTTCCAAAGACATGGGGATGCCTGCGGATGAGTTTCTCAGCGAGGGTGTCCAGCACATCGTCAACAGTAAAGGTGCCGGCCTCCGCGGCAATCTGGCCGTGGAAGATGACTTGTAAGAGCACGTCACCAAGTTCTTCCCGTAACTTGGCCGTATCGCCCTGATCGATTGTCTCCAAGACTTCGTAGGTTTCTTCGAGCAGGTACGGCTTTAGCGATTCGTGAGTCTGTTTCCGATCCCACGGACACCCGTTCACGGCACGCAGCGCCGCCATGATCTCGACTAATTTGGTGAATCGTTCCGACATCAGGCCGCCACTGTATACCGAGGGCGGTTGCTGCTTCAATGGCGTCTGGTCTCTATGCGAATTGTCTCTACCCTGTCGTGTGGGGGTATCAGGTAGAGTCCGGACAGCCAGTCCTCAAGCAAAGTGAATGCCGTCCCGCCTCATTCCTTGCTCCATCTGAATTGTTCTGTGTTCCTCTGTTGGAAACGACAAAAATCTTTGAAGAATGTCATCCCGCGGCCATACTATGCAGCGTGCGTCGTTAAGCAAGTGATTGCACAGAGGAAGCATGATTGGTCCAGCCAAAATCGTCGTGCGGTATGCCAGCGGCAAGATGCTGAAGGGCTACTCGCAGGATTTTTCCCCTACATCTCTGAATTTTCACGTCAGGCGTAATGAAGGCGCTGGGTCCGAACCCGGGCAACTCGTGTCGCTGCGCGATCTTAAAGCGGTTTTCTTCGTCCGAGATTTTTCCGGGAATAGTACCTACGATGAGCAGAAGATGTTTATGGCCGGCAAGGCTCTCTCCGGGAAGAAAATAGAAGTGACGTTCAACGACGGGGAAGTCCTGGTGGGGACGACCATGGGATATGATGCCCAACGCCTTGGATTCTTTCTCTTTCCTGCCGACGATCAAGCCAACAATACTCGAATGTTCGTGGTGATGGCCGCGGTCAAGACCGTCCGGTTTCTCTAGAGTCCTCATTCCTCTCTTACTTCAATGACTGCGGCTTGCGAGCCGGTAGGCCCTATGGTAGGGTACCGCCACGTTGCGGTGAATATTCAGAGGTGGGGCATGGCGGAGCAGGAACAAGGCTTTGTCGTTCGGGATCGACGGGCGAGTGGGGGGGCAGATGCCGCGCCGACACCGGCCGCTCCGGCCCAACAGTCGCCGTCTGATGCTGCCTCACCGGTCGAGGCCTCCCATCATGAAGACCATCCACTCTCCGTCACCTTTGCTTCCTTTGTTATCTCTCTTGGTTCGTCTTCCCTGATGCTGATGGGGGAACAGCTGGACCCTCGCCAGGCTGCGTTACCGGTCAATCTTCCTCAGGCCAAGGAAATCATCGATCTGCTGTCTGTTTTGGAAGAGAAGACGAAGGGTAATCTTACTGCAGAAGAGCAGACGGTCTTGCGGGACATGCTCTATGCACTCCGCATGAAGTATGTCGTTCTTGCCTCGCCAAAGTAGACGTCTTGTCCCCCTCCCATCCACAGGGGGTTCTATTTCCAGTAAGGGGCGATCATGGCCGGACAGTCTTTGAGTCGGCCTGTAATTCCGTTATAGTGTGCAGGGGTGTCTGCGCAGAATTGAGAGTCTGGAGAGGCCGCTCGTATGCCTGAATCTGGCCAGTCGAATGACGGATTGGGCACGGTTCCTATGATGGCTGGGTTTCCCCAAGTGGATGCGGGTGGGACGAAGGCGCGGCTGCCGGTGGGTGATCGGGAGCATGAGCCCGAGCGGAAGAAACCCCATCTTCGTCCCGTCTGGATCGTTCTGATTCTCTTGATCCCTTGTTTGGCGCTCACGTGGTACTACTCGCAGACGGCGGTGCCGGGCGGGGAGGAGAAGGGCTCGCTCCTGCCGACGACCAGCTACGCGGTGGTGCTGCTCCTGGTCAATCTCGACTTGATCGGCCTGGTCGTCCTGACCTTGCTGTTGTCACGCAACTTGATCAAGGCCTATTTCGAGCGGCGGCACCGGTTGGTCGGGGCTGGGTTTCGCACCAAACTCATCGCGGCGTTCATCGGATTCTCATTGATTCCCACCGTGCTGTTGGCGATTGTGGCGAGCGGATTTCTGAACAAGGCGGTCGATGTGTGGTTCAGCGAGCAGATTGAACACGTGATGAAAGATTCCTCCGAGGTGGCCAGCCTTCAGCATGCGGGGCACATCGCGTTGGCGGTCAACAGTGCGCGGGCGATTGGACGGGAATTGTACCGCGAAGACCTGCTCATTCCGGAACAGCGTGACCTGCTGATTGCCGCAATGGCTCGGAAGCGCATGGAGTATGGGGTCGCGGGAATCGAGGTCTATTCAAACAAGATGGAAACATTGACCAGGGCCCTCGATGTTTCGGTGCCTTCGAGTGTGCTGGATTTGCCGGTCAGCCAGCTCGTGCTCCAGGTCATCAATGGGAAGCAGGAGTTCACGTCGGTCCAGAAAGCGCAGTCCGGGCGTTTGGTACGGGCCGCCATTCCGGTGGTCGCCAGTGCGAAACTTGATGAGCTGGCCGGCGTTGTGGTCGTTGAAACCTATGTCTCGGAGTCGCTGTTGACCAAGATGGAAGGGATCACCCGCCAGTATACAGAATACAAACAGATCAAGGAGATGAAAAATCCGATCAAGGCCGGCGCCTACTTGGTGATCGCTATCGTGACCGTGATGATCCTCTTCAGCGCGACATGGTTTGGGTTCTATGTGGCACGAGGTATCACGGTGCCGATTCAGCGGCTGGCGGAGGCAACAGAAGCGGTTGCGCAGGGGGATCTCACGGTGCATATTGACGCGAAGGCCACCGATGAAATCGGGACCTTGATCGACTCCTTCAATCGCATGACACAGGATTTGCAGGGAAGCAAATCGAAGCTGGAAGAAACCAATCTCACGCTGCAACAGACCAATGCCGAGCTCGACCGACGCCGGGCGTATATTGAAACAGTTGTGGCGACGATTGCCGCCGGTCTGCTTTCAATCGATCGAAGCGGGATGATTTCCACCTATAATCCGTCGGGAGAGCGCATCTTGGGATTGCCCGGGGACTGGTTGCGGGGGCGCTCGGCGAATGAGGTGTTCAAGGAGTTCGGCCTCGACTTGTTCCAAACGGCCTATGACCGGATGCAGGCCGACGGGCGAGATGACTTGGCCTTGGAGGGACAATTGGAGGTCCAAGGCAAGCTCATCACGATCGGCTTGAATGGGTCGCGCATGAGGGATGAGGCGAACAAAGATCTGGGGTTTGTGCTGGTGTTTGAGGACCTGACGGAGTTGATTAAGGCGCAGAAAGTCGCGGCGTGGCAGGAGGTGGCCAGGCGCGTGGCGCACGAAATCAAGAATCCGCTGACCCCCATTCAATTGTCGGCTCAGCGGCTGCGCAAGAAGTTCTTCGAAAAATCTCCGGATCTCGACCGGGTGTTCGACGAGGCCACGAATGTCATTATCAACGAAGTCAGCAGCCTCAAGACCATGCTGGATGAGTTTACGAAATTTGCGCGGCTGCCCGCTCCTCAAATGACGCGTCAGCCGCTTCACGATGTGATGCGCGATGTGGCCGCGCTGTATCGGGCGGCGCAAAAGGATATCGAGCTCGTACTGGATCTCGATCAAGATCTGCCGCCACTCAATTTCGACCGTGAGCAGTTGAATCGGGTATTCGTCAATTTGTTCGACAATGCCATTCAGGCCATGAATCAAAAAGGCCGGCTCTGGGTGACGACGAACTATGACACGAAGCGGAAGCGAGCAGTAGTCAGAGTAGCGGACGAAGGCCCCGGTATTGCGCCGGAAGATCAGGAACGGTTGTTTGTTCCGTATTTTACCAGGAAGAAAACGGGTACCGGATTGGGGCTGGCGATTGTGCGCCGGATCATTACCGACCATGACGGCCAGATTCAGGCGGGGAATAATCATCCAAAGGGTGCGGTGTTTACATTCGATTTGCCGGTGTGAAGAACTGGCTGACTAGCCTGCAGGCTGGCAGGCTGACAGAGCCGCAGACGGGCTGTCATGTCAGCGTGGCTCTTGCTAACTTGTCAGCTTACTACGTTGAGGAGAATCATGTCGGCATCGATTCTAGTCGTGGATGATGAGGAGGCGATCCGCACCTCGCTGCGCAGCATTCTAGAAGATGAGGGGTATCAGGTGGCGGTGGCATCCAGTGGACACGATGCGCTGAAGATGTGCGGGAGCGATCCGCCGGATTTGATGATGTTGGATATTTGGATGCCGGAGCTGGATGGCTTGGAGACGCTCCGCCGAGTGAAAGAGTTTGTGCCGGCGACGCAAGTCATGATGATGTCAGGTCATGGGTCGATCGAGACGGCGGTGAAGGCCATCAAGTTCGGGGCCTACGACTACATCGAGAAGCCGTTGTCGCTCGAAAACGTGACCCTTCGGGTCAAACACGCTTTGGCACAGTATCGGTTGGAGCAGGAGAATCGGACTCTGCGGACCAAGGTGCAACAAAAGTTCGAGCTCGTTGGCCAGTCGCCGGCGATGCAGCAGATGCGGCAGTTGATCGAGACCGCCGGTCCTACGAACAGCCGTGTGCTGATCGGAGGTGAAAACGGAACCGGGAAAGAGCTGGTGGCTCGCGCCATCCACATGCACAGCTCCAGGGCGGAGCATCCCTTTGTGGCCGTCAATTGTGCCGCGATTCCAGAAACTCTGATTGAAAGCGAATTATTCGGCCATGAGAAGGGGTCGTTTACCGGTGCCACCGCGATGAAACGGGGACAATTTGAGCAGGCGGATGGAGGCACGCTCTTTCTCGATGAAATCGGCGATATGAGCCTCAGTACGCAGGCCAAGGTGTTGCGGGCATTGCAGGAACAACAGTTCACGCGAGTCGGCGGGACCAAATTGATGAAGGTGGACGTGCGAGTGCTGGCTGCATCGAACAAAGACTTGGAAAAAGAAATCGGCAGGGGACAATTTCGCGAAGACCTGTTCTACCGCCTCAATGTCGTGCCGATCGTGGTTCCGCCGTTGAGGGAGCGGCGGGAGGATATCCCGGCGTTGGTGACGCATTTCATGAAACTGCATGTCCACGAGCAGGGGTTGCGGATGAAGGAGATCTCGGTGGAAGCGATGGCGGTGTTGCAACAGTATGAATGGCCGGGGAACATCAGGGAACTGCGGAACCTGATCGAACGATTGATGATTATGGTGCCGGGTCCGGTGATCGATGGCTCACAGGCGGCGATGGCGCTGCAAGGCCGCACGGCAGGGCCTGCCACTGTTGGGCCTCCGTCCACGACGCCGCTTTTGGCGAAATCCTATGATTCGCTCAGAGATGCGAGAAATGCGTTTGAAAAGGACTACATCAGCCGAAAATTGCGTGATCACCATTGGAATATTTCGCGAACCGCCGAGGATTTGAAGATCGAGCGCAGCCACTTGCACCGGAAAATCAAGTTGCTGGATGTGGAGATGCGGCCGGAGGGATGAGAAAGGCAGGGCGGCAGGTCTCCAGCTTTCGCACGACCGAAGCGCTGTCGTGGTGCTTCGAGGAGTGGAAGCCTTCGGAAATTCCCTCGGTGACTCGGTCAGTTTCCGCTTTCCTTCTCCTCGAAGCAACGACAGCTGGGAAGCTTCGTTCGTGCAGTCAGCCTGGAGACCAGCCACCCTGGCCGAGAGGAAAGCGGAACGGTGCGCGGTGGATGCGCGCAGTGAGAAACGGCCCGCCACCCCGTATTGTGAAAAGAGAAGTAGAGTTGGATAATCCGCTCGCTCCGTTGACCCTTGCTACAACCCTCCTCTAAGATAGCGCCCCCATGACAACCTATCGTGAAGCTGGAGTGGATATCGAGGCGGGCGACGAGTTTGTCGACCGTATCAAGCCGCTTGTCCGTTCGACGTTCCGTCCAGAAGTGCTCACCGATCTGGGTGGATTCGGCGGGCTGTTCGGACTGCGGTCCGATAAGTACAAAGAGCCGGTGTTGGTGTCCGGTACGGACGGGGTTGGGACCAAACTGAAGATCGCCTTCATGATGGATCGCCATGACACAGTCGGTATCGATCTTGTTGCCATGTGTGTCAATGATATCGCCGTGAGCGGTGCCGAGCCGTTGTTTTTTCTGGACTACTTTGCGACAGGCAAACTGTCCGTGGCGAAGGCGCAGGAAGTCGTGAAAGGCATCGCCGAGGGCTGCCGCCAAGCGGGATGTGCCTTGATCGGCGGAGAAACGGCGGAGATGCCGTCGATGTACGCAGAGGGCGAGTATGACCTGGCTGGGTTTGCGGTCGGGGTGGTTGAGAAGGCCAGAATCATCGATGGCAAATCCATTAAGGTCGGTGACGCGATCATCGGGCTGGCGTCGACGGGATTGCACAGTAACGGCTATTCGCTGGCTCGCCGTGTGTTGTTTGACCAGGCGAAGTTGTCGACGGAGAGTCGGCTTCCTGAACTCGATCGCTCGTTAGGCGAGGTGCTGCTCGCACCGACCAGAATCTACGCGAAGCAGATCCTGTCACTCATTCAGGAATGCCCCATCAAGGGGATCGCGCATATTACGGGGGGAGGGATTACGGAAAACCTTCCACGCGTATTTCCGGAAGGGGTGGGAGCCAACATCCGCCGCACGGCGTGGCCGATGCCGCCGATCTTTGACGTGATGAGTCGCTTGGGGAAGGTGAGCCGTGAAGAAATGTATCGCGTGTTTAACATGGGAATTGGATTGATTCTGGTGGTGCCGCCAGACTCGGTGTCCTCTGTGCTTGTCAAAATCGCCGCGCTGGGGGAACGAGGGTGGCTGATTGGGGAGATGGTGTCTTCGGCGGGAAAAGAGCCCGAGGTGCAGTATGTCGACTGATCGGGCGACGCCGCTCCGTGTCGCGGTACTGGCTTCGGGCCGTGGATCAAACTTGCAGGCGATCATTGATGCGATTGCGGCGGGGCAGATCCAGGCGAACATAGTCGCTGTCATCAGCAATAAGCGAGATGCGCCGGCATTGGAGCGGGCGCGTGCGCATGGATTGCCGGATCTCTTCCTCGATCCGAAACCATTCGCCGGACGCCCCGATAGCCGCGAGGCCTATGACCGAGCCATACTGGAAGTTCTGGAACAACGCCAAGTTGAATTGGTATTGCTCGCTGGATACATGAAGATCGTGACGGGCGTGCTCGTGAATGCCTATGCCAATCGGATGATGAATATTCATCCGTCCCTCTTACCGTCGTTTCCAGGGTTAGATGTGCAGAAGAAAGCGATCGACTGGGGGTGCAAGCTGGCCGGTTGCACGGTGCATTTCGTGACGGAAGGGGTGGACGAAGGGCCGATTATCCTCCAAGCAGCGGTCCCGATTCTTGACGATGATACGCCTGACGCCCTCGCGGCGAGAATTCTTGTACAAGAACACAAGATTTTCCCCCGTGCCGTGCAACTCTTCGCCGAACGCCGCCTCCGTGTCGAAGGCCGCCGCGTCGTCATCGACGGTGCCAAGCCTCACGGCGAGGCGGTCATCAGTGCATCCTAACGGCCGGTATCGTTCGTTAGACGGCTCCAAGCGCGGCAGTTAATGCGTGGATCGTCAACGGTGCGTTCCCTTCAGACCGATTGTTCACCAGCACGTAGGCTTTGCGGTTCTCCATCACGGCTTGTTGTAGCAAGCGCACGGTATCTTTTCTCATTTCGGGTAACTCGCCCACAATCTTGTTGTATGGTGCGGCCCGTTTCTTTGCCGTCTCATAGGCCATGTTTAGGGGAGTCAGCAGTCGGAATACTGTAAACGGTGCCGTGAATCGTTCCATCCGCCGATGTTGCTCCGCCAGCGGCGGCATCCATGACCAATGGTTGTAGACATGCGCGACGCGGTGGTTCTCCAAGACCTTGCGATACTCAGCGCCAAGCAGTGATGCGTTTCGAATTTCCACGGCATAGCGAAAGTCTGTTGGTAGTTGACCGAAGAAGGCATCGAGGCGATTGCAAAACTCCTGTGAGGGGATGCTGTGCTGTTGGAATTCGAACAGAAACGGGCCGGCGTGAGGCTTGAACTGGACTTCACGGTAGGGGGTCAATACGAGTTCGTTGAATAGTGCCGCGTCAAGGAAACGGGGATTCGATTGCCCGGCTTTGAGACCGTAGCGCGCATGCTTCGCAAAAGTGGGAATGGTGATGTCTTCCCAGACCTTGCTACACATCTCAAAGTCTTCTGGGATTTGCTGCAGGTAGCGGCGTAGCTGACCCGCGGTCGGTGGCCGGTAGAACGATGAGTCGTTTCCGACTGTGCGAAAGAGCGGTTCACCGTTGGACAGATACTGGCAGTACTCGACCAAACATTCCCGTGCGAAGGCTGTCTTCGAGTAGGGCTTCTTGTAGATCTGCCCTTGCCAGCCTTCGTAGGTCCACGTGGAAGTGCCGAATCGAACCAGCGGAGAGAACGTCATAGACAGGGAGTGTACGAGGATCAGGACACTTCCTCAATGCGGCAACGAAGTTTTATCAACTTGCGGTAGCGACGCACGAATGGGTTGTGTATAATGCAGCCGCTCAAGGGTACGACCCTTTGAACTCAGTACTACAGGCCCGGTGGGGGGCTAGCTCAGTTGGGAGAGCACTACGTTCGCAACGTAGGGGTCGCGGGTTCAACTCCCGTGCCCTCCACCAAACCGTATCTCGCGCTTGCCCTCGGTTCTCCAAACGAAGCCGTATTTCCGAAATGGCCGGTAGATATCCTGGTGGCGGGTGCTATCGGTATTCCACCTGAAGGCGCGCGAGGAAATCTTCGAGCTGTGCGACGCATTGTTCAGCTGTGGTGTGGTCATGCTGGATGGCCGCTTGTTCCATGGCATTGCCGATCTCGCTGATTCGATCGAATCCGTACCCTCCGCCGTCGCCTTTCATTCGATGTCCCAGGATCTCGATGGTCGAAAAATTCGCGCTGCTCAGCGCCTGACGTAGCGTCTGGATATCTTTCTTCCGGTTGGACAAAAAAGTGGGCACGATGGTTTCAAAATCACGGTCAATGTGCACGGTGATCCGTTCGGCTGATTCTGGATGTGACATGGGCATGGTCAGGCTGCCTGTTTGGTATGTGTGTGCAGGATTTCCAGCAGCGTCGACTTCTTAACGGGCTTGGTGATGTGGGCGGTGCAACCGGCCTGAAACATTTTGGCAGCTTCTTCCTTGAGCGCAAATGCCGTCAACGCAATGATCGGGGTGGGTGGGCGGTTATGGTCACGTTCCCACTGACGTATCGCTTTCGTCGCGCCATATCCATCCATGATGGGCATCTGCATATCCATCAATACGATGTCATACCGGTTTTGCTTAAATTGTTCGAATCCTGCCGCGCCGTTGTCGGTGACGTCGAGGCTATGATTGGTCTGTTGAAGATAGGCACGAATCAACAGTTGGTTGTCTGGAGAATCCTCGACGAGCAGGACGAGGAGCCTGTCATTGGTCTGGGAGAGTGCTGGCTCCATTGTGGTGGCTGGTTTAGGCAGAGAGGTCTTGGTCCCTTTAGCCCGGTGCAACGCGATACCGATGGTCTCCATTAAGTCTGACTTTCGAATCGGCTTGACCAGGTAACCACCCAACTTCAAATCATACGTGTGGGCGATGTCGTCGGCCCAGTGATGCGAAGTCAGCATGATCGTCACAGGTTGTTCTGGCATCGATGAGCCATTCACCCGCTCGATGACCTGAAACCCACTCATGCCCGGCATCTGGGCATCGAGCAACAAGAGCTTGTAGGGAGTGTTGAGTTCGCCTGCACGAAACAGTTCGTCGAGGGCGGCGGCTCCATCAGTCGCTTCAGTGACTGATGCGCCGCACGCTTCCAGACTTTCTCGGAGTATGACGCGATTGAGCGGATGATCGTCCACAATGAGGGTGCGAACACCAGTTAGGTTGATGTCGGAGTCGATGATGTGCGTGTCGGGGGGCGGCTGTACCTGGAACGCAACAGAACAGAAAAATGTGCTTCCTTTACCCACAGCACTTTCCACCCAGATTCGTCCATTCATGCGCTCGGCGAGCTGCTTGGAGATTGCTAGGCCGAGCCCTGTTCCCCCATATCGCCGTGTGGTTGAGTTCTGGGCTTGAGCGAATCGATCAAAAATCGCATCGAGACGATCAGCGGGAATGCCGATGCCGGTGTCGCTGACGGAGAACCGGATCGTCCCGGGCGTACGGGAGGCTTCGTCATTTGTAACAAGGACGACAACGGATCCCTCCTCGGTGAATTTCAATGCATTCCCGATCAAATTGATGAAAATTTGTGTCAGCCTTGTCGGGTCCCCGATGAGGAATGTCGGGACGTCGGGAGCGATATGGCACACGAGTTCTAGGCCTTGTTCATCGGCCCGCATCGCCAGCATCTGTAAGACCTTGTCGATGACTTCGGTGAGATCAAATTCAATGGCTTCAAGTTCCAGGCGGCCGGCTTCGATCTTTGAGAGATCAAGGATGTCGTTGACTAAGCCCAGCAGCGTGCTGCCCGCTCGCCGGAAAATTCGGAGATATTTTCGTTGCTCGGCTGTGAGAGGGGTTTCCCACAGGAGATCGGCCATGCCGATGATGGCGTTCATCGGCGTCCGAATCTCATGGCTCATGCTGCTCAAGAATTCGCTCTTGGCACGATTCGCCACCTCCGCCGCGTCTTTCGCTTGGCGCAAGGCCAGTTCTCCTTCGAGCCGTTCTGCTGCGCCCAGCGCCAGAGTCGCCATGGTTGCCAGGGAACTCGCAACCTGTTCTTCATAGATCGTCCATTGGCGGGGTTTGCCGGTATGCTCTAGGCAGAGGACGCCGACAATGTTGCCTTTTTGTCTGATGGGAGCATCCAGCAAGGCTCCAATATTAAAAGGAGTGAGGTAGGAGCGGGTAAACTCCTTGGTCCGAAAGTCCTTCGCTGAATCGTGTGCTGCAATGGCCCGTGCCTCGGTGAGGAGCGATTTGAAGTATGTTGGGTAGTCGGCCGACCGAAGCGTCTTATCAGCGCTGTGACGTCGTGGTGAAAATTCGAAGAGATCTGCAAGCGTAAGGGAATCATGGTTCTCGGTGAAGAGCCAGACGCTGGCTCGCTCCACGCGCAATAACCGGCAGCTCGCCTCGGTGATAGCTTGGAATGCGGGGAGGAGTGTGCCGCTGGTCAGGGCCTCGCTCTGAGCTAATTGCCAGAGCATTTCCTGGGATTGTTCCAACAGCTCAGTCACGTGTTGTTTGACTGAAGCGGTCGACGCTGCAGGGCGTACTCGCGCAGGCGAGGTGAGGGATTTGTTCAGTCGTGAGCCGGGCTGCTTGGCCGAAGAGTGTGCCGTCGTGGTTTGTTTTCGAGTAGGTCTATCATGAGGGCGGCGTGGCATCGTTGTGCGTAGATAATGGCGGAGTACTGTCGAATGGCACCTGGTTTAATCGTCGTGTGAATCTGGGACTAAGGATAGGGTTCCGGCTGGTTTCGTCCGGTTTCGTCCTTCCTGTTTGGCTTGATACAGGGCTTGATCGGCAGCCTTAATCAAATCAGTGGGGGAAGCGTGTCGCTGAGGGACCAGGCAGGCATATCCGACGCTTATTGTGATGATCTCTCCATCCGAATGGGTGATGCCAAGGGACTCAATCCGGCGGCGGAGACTTTTCGCGACCTGCGCGGCTCCGTCAATGGCGGTGCCCGGTAGCACGATGACAAACTCATCTCCTCCGTAACGCGCCACTAAGTCGCCGGGACGATTGACGGCGCTGGAGAGCGCGGCAGAGACCTGTTTCAGACAGTCATCGCCGGCCGTATGGCCCTTGGTGTCATTATACGTTTTGAATCGGTCGATATCGAACATGATGAGGGACAGCGGAGTCGACTCGCGCGCGGCTCTCCGCCACTCTTGGTCGAGAAAGTCGTCGAATTGCCGCCGGTTGGTAATACCGGTCAATCCATCCAAGCACGAGAGCCGGAGCAACATCTGGTTTGCTTCTTGGAGCTGCCGCATGACTTCCAGGAGTTTCTGTTCGCGGGCACGCCGACGGTCGATCTCATGGACGAGGCGCAGCACCGAGCGCACCCGGGTCAACAGCTCGATCTTATTGACCGGTTTGGCCACATAGTCCATGGCCCCGGCGGCGAATGCCAGTTGGAGATCCACAGGGTCGGTTTTCACTGTGACCATAATAATCGGGGTATCCCGGAAGCGGTCGATGGATTTGATCTGGCGGCAGGCCTCAATGCCGCTGGTGTGGGGCATCAGGATATCCATGAGGATGATGTCTACGCGTGCAGCGGATTGCTTGCCTCCGTCGAGGCCAAGATATTTGAATGAGGCGGCGGCAGAGTCCACTGCGATAATGTCTTCATAGCCTGCAGTAGAGAGGATCGACTGGAGCAGCAGGCGGTCATCAGCGGAGTCGTCGACGATCAGAATGCTCATAGGGTGTGCGCTCGCAAGGGTGAAACTTGGCGGAAGCGTAACAGCTAGTCTTAGTAAACTCCAGGATAAAGCTTTTTGATGCAGGGCTGGCACAGGCCGTGGCTGAATTCGACACCGGAATGTTCGGATAAGTAGTCTTCCAATTGTTGCCAGAATCCGCCGTCATTTCGGATCTTCTTGCAGGATGCACAGATGGGAATCAATCCCCTGAGGACCTTCACTTCTTTGAGGGCCTGTTGCAGCTCGTCGTTGCTGCGGCGGAGATCCGCTTCCCGCGCCTTGCGGTGGTCCATTTCCCGCTTCAGGGTTAACGCCGACGCGACCCGTGCGTGCAATTCGACACCATTGACCGGCTTGGCGATGTAATCCATAGCCCCTGCCGAAAAGGCCTCTTGCAAGTTGGCCAAATCATTCTTGGCCGTGACCATGATAATCGGAATATCCTTGAGGTGGTCGTGTTGCTTGATATGTCGGCAAGCCGCAACGCCATCCATGTCCGGCATGAGCACATCGAGCAGGATCAGATCAATCTGCTGAGGAGGCTCCCCTTCATGGGGAGACAAGATCGAAAAGGCGGCCTGCGCCGAATCAGCCGAAACAATATCGGCGTGCCCAGCTTTACTGAGAATGGACTGGAGCAGGAGTCGATGATCGGGAGAGTCGTCGACGATGAGAATAGCCATGGGCTGCCTCTGTTACGCATGCGCCCGTACCCTCGTGCGGGCATTGCGCCTGGGAGAAGTATAGCAGCGATTGCGAAAGCTAGGTGAGTTTGGCTTTGACCAGGTCGCTAATGTGTTTGCCGTCAACGGCTTGAGCCGTCAAGCGGGCCATCACGGCTTTCATCGCCATTCCCATGTCTTTGAGAGAGCGAGCCCCTGTCTCTTCCAACACGGAGGCGATGATATGCTCAAGCTCCTGATTCGAAAGGGGTTGTGGCAGGTAGGATTCGATGATGGAGATTTCTTTCCGCTCTTTTTCTGCCAACTCGACCCGTTGCGCTTTTTCAAATTGCTCAACCGATTCACGGCGTTGCTTGATCAGGGTCGTCATAATCCGGCTCATTTCTGCGTCGTCCAGGTCTTTTTTAAGCTCGACCTCCTTATTCAGGATCGCGGCCTTGATCATCCGGATGACGTCCATGCGAAGCTGGTCCCTGGATTTCATGGCTAACTTCAGGTCTTCGGTCAAACGGTCGCGTAACGACATATGCACCTCACTATATGATCGGAGAGTCTTGATGGAGCATACGCTGCAGATATCGGTGAGTCAACGAGAAGGGGACAGGATTGGCGCCATGGTATTCGCGTCAGGTGGGTAGTATGATGATCACGGTGAGAGGGACCGCATCGTTGGTGTTCGGAGCGATCGACGAGGCACGGAGTCTCCGGTGCTGTTTATTCAGGCGGGTGTCATTGTCGGTGTGTTAAGCGGCATCCTCGGATGCCAGGCGGAGTCATTGCAGATCGTGTCGCCGAATGCGGTGTCGGCGGATCCGTTCCCCATTCCGCTGGACGTGCAGCGTGTCGCCGTGTTGTACCCGAAGTCGGTCAGTCCTGAAATGGCCGATGCGTATAACCGCCTGGAGGAAGCGACCTTTGGTCTGAAGGGGGTTCGCCCGAGCCTGAAAATTGTCGATCGATTGTATTTGCCGGTGGTACTCGAAGAGCATCGGTTTCAGCTCACCGGATCGGTGGCGGATGAGAGTGCGGTTAGGCTCGGTCGAGTTTTGGGAGTAGACACGGTGCTGATTTATCGGATCAATGGTCCCTCTATGCGGGATCGGATGTGGGCGCGGTCTTACCGGGACTTGCCGCCGGTGACTGTCACAAGCAAGATGATCAGAGTGGAAAGTGCCGAGGTGCTCTATCACAATATCGTGGAGACTGAAATCGAGGAATCGACCTCCTGGGCAAGATCGTTTTTAGACAGGACCACGTATCAGCGGTTGAGTCGAGAAGCGATGGAACGGGGCATTGTGCAAACCGTGTTAGAGCTGCGTCAAGCGCTCAAGTAAATTGTAGTGAGTTCAACGTGTCAGAGGAGGGGAGTATGGCAACTGAACTGTTGTGGCGCGTGAGTCGAGATCGATGCCTGATGGTGGGATTGATCGGGCTGATGTCGGTGTGGTTCGGTGGCTGTGCAAGTGAGCCGCCGAAATCGTCCGGAGCGACGATGACGCCGGAGCAAGTCCGCAGCCATGCGGATAAGGGGTTCGATAAATTGAAACAAGAAGAACAACACCGAACCGTCTCTCCGGCAGGAGCTCACTAACGGCGCCGAAATGCGAGTGTCTTCAACGGCTTTAGTAATGGAAGTTCCCACAGCAGCCAATGATGGGCGCGCGGTTCTACCATGCGAGGTTCCTGGAACGTGCGGAGCAGCGTGGCTGAGACGATCAAGCGGAGCAAGCCGGAAAGAAAGAAGAGAAACGGGAGATTGGAGGCCGGGTGTAGTGCTAAGGCCCCAAGCTGTAGTGAGGCCGGGACGGCGCTGATAAGCCATGCACCAAGAAGTGTTCCCAATGCCCACCCGATTGCGTTGACAGTGCTGGACACCGCAACGGCTTTGGCTCGGTCGGCCGGCTGCACTGCATCAAACACGTAGTTATTGAGTCCGAGTCCGAGTCCTGCCCAGACCACTCCTCCAAAGAAGTTCACCACGACGAGAAAGGCCCATGCTGTGCTCAGGAGATAGAGCATCGGCAGGATCGCCACGATCAGTCCGGTAAAGGTCAAGAGTGCTTTATTGCCGAAGCGGTCACCGAACTGGCCCCATGCGGGCAACGTGACGAACTGGCCGATGATCCCCGCCCCAAGCCATGCACCATATTCCCAATAGGCCAGGTGCAGATCCTGGATCATATAAATCACGAAAAAGGGGGCAGTCATCAAGACGGCCAAGTGCATCAGACTAGAAAAAAGCAGAAACTGCCGGAAGTTCTTCGTGACTCCTGTACGGAGAAACATGCGAAAACCATCGGAGCCGTCGCCAGATTCAGGCTGTGGCAAGTCAGGTACCTTCAGAAGGGAGAACGCCGAGGCGCCTCGGCAAAGTCCTGCGGTGAGAAACATGACGGCAAACCCTACCCAGAGAGCCTGCTGCTGGTCACAATAGGTGAGGAGTACCCCGCCTGAGGAGAGTGCGAGAAAACTGGTCAGGGCCATGATGCGCGATCGTCGCGCGAAATACATGCCTCGCTCGTCAGCGTGGAGACGATCGGTAATAAAGCTGTTCCACGCAGGTGACGTAAAATGGGTAAAGGTGAAGTACAATGCCACGCATGCAATCAGCAGCCACGGGCCGAACTCGGGCCAGAGCAAGGGCAGAGCGAGAATTGGGATCCACGAAATGGACTGTCCAATAAGTCCCCAAAAGATCTGAGCTTTTCGGGTAGGAAACCAGTGAGATACCTTTACTGAGACCAGTTGAGCCCAAGCCCCCAGCAGCTGCGGCATGGCAGAGAGAATACTCAAATGCAGTGGTGTGGCATGGCTGAGAAGCGCAAAGGCGGAGAGGTATTGTTCGCCTCCGCCTTGCGTGACCGCTTGGAAGAGCCCGTCGCGTATGCCGAATCGACGCCCCGGTTCTTGATGCAGTTCGTGGTTGGATGGAGCCTGATCTTGTGACCCGGCTTGGGTCTCCTGTACCACTCGTGTATGGGGGGGCGTCATCTCAGCTTGGTGTCCGTGGATGCTTGCAGGGCACTGTACCATAGATCCCTCGGGTGACAAGTGTTGTCCGGCCATCAATATTTGACGATTGACCGGGCCTCTGCCCGCCGATACGATCACGCTATGACCCGGTCAGGCTGCCATCGTGTATCCAGGTGCGTGTTGGGACACGCGGTTGCCGGCGTCATGCTGTTGGCGGGATTGTGCGCAGGACACTCCAGTCTCGCGAAAGATCTTCTCCTACCGAAAGAACAGGCGACCACTGAATTTGGCGCCACGCGGAGTCCGTCGTTTGACGAACAGCAACAAGGCGTTCCGCAATCACTATTTACTTGGATCAAGATGGCACAAGGCTATGAAGTGGAGTGGGATACATTTGGACGAAAGGGATGGTATGCGCAGGATCCCCGGTTGAAACCGGTTAACCCCGGTTCCGTTTTTACACCGCAGACGCCGGCGGTCTACATCGTGTTCGAAGTGGCCCCACTTGAAGATCCTACACAGTTCGGCGCGCAATGGCGCCAGGAATTGTCCGATGGGCAATTCAGTCGCGAGGTGCTCGGTTACGATGTGCTTGAAGTGCCGGGCCATGAACGATATGGCTTTCTTGAGTTAAAGAAGCCCGGTGATGCATGGCCGGTCGGAAATTACGTGGCAGAATTGTATATTTCCCCATTGGGGCAACAGCCGTTTCATGCAGTGAATCGTGTCGGGATGATGCGTTTTACGATTGATGGGGCTGCCAGGTTTGGCCCACCGGTTCCATCAAAGTAGCGAAATTATGGTCTCGGAGATTTGGGTGATGAAAGGGCGGTGAAATGGTTGCGAACGTGAAGGTGACGGACCCAGAGAAACTGGCCTTGCTCTATGAACGATTTCGAGATGTTTGTCTTGTAGAGAAGGAAGTGTGGAAGGAGATCTTCATGCCGAGAGAGCCAGCCTCAGGTCCGGTCCGTACAAATATCCAAGATCGGTATACCGTGGAGATTGACGATCCTACGGTTGAGGATGCCCTTGATGCGAACATTCCGCTTGGGGCAGCCGCCCTCGGCGCCGCCATCCAAGAATACCGCACGCATATTTCTTTCTATGGAAAAGGGTGATGCGGATATCGCTGGATCCGGCAGCGGCGTCTTCGCCGCTGCCGTCCTGCAGCCTGGTAGCGATTGGGGGACTTACAAACGTTGGAGTGCTGCGATGCGAGCTTCAATCGGTGGGTGTGTCGAGAATAAGCTCATGAATCCACCGGATTGGCCGGAGATTTTCATCGTGGCGAGCGCATCTTGCGGTGCGTGCTGAAATTGGGTGCGAGTCACCCATCGGTCAATAGCCTGGAGCGCACTGATCATGGAATCTTTTCCGTACACTTTTGCCGCAAAGGCATCGGCTCCAAACTCCCGACGACGTGAAAACCAACTGATCACGATGGAGGCCAGGATGCTGACAATGATCTGAAGCACCAAGGACAGGCCAAATCCTAAGGCGGCCTGATCCCGTTCCGCAAAGAATCGCCGCACCCACATGGCGATGTAATAGACGAAGGTATTCATGAGTCCGGCCAGGACGGTCGTGGCGAACATGTCGCCGTTGTACACGTGACCCATTTCGTGAGCCAGGACCGCCTTCACCTCGCCTTCCTTGAGGTTGTGTAGTAATCCCGTTGAAACGGCCACCATAGAATTGTTCTTGCTCGGTCCTGTCGCGAAGGCATTGGGGTCTGGAGAATCGTAGACCCAGACCTCGGGCATGGTAATCTGTAGACGCTGGGCAATGTCCTGCACGGAACCAAAAATAAGTTGTTCAGCGTGAGAACGAGGTTGGGTAATCTGCTGGCAGTTGAGCATGGCTCTCGCCATTTGTTTCGAGAACGCCAAACTGATGAATGCCCCGCCGAATCCGAACATCGCGGCCCATACCAAGGACGTCAGATCAACGGAACCCCTGACGTCAATTCCGAACATCGGCAAAATCACATTGACGACGATTGGAACCGTGATGGACAGCGTCACCATGATCAGAATATTGGTAATCAGCAGCAGGCCAATACCTTTGAGCCACTTCATCGATATCCTCCTTGGGATAGGTGCACTCACGTGTCCTGTTCGTAAGTCCTGGACGTGTCTAGATTATACACAAATGCATCTGCAAGAGACACCCGCCGTCAACGTGTATTGACAGGGAACATAAGACTGTACCAGGGAAAGTCAAGGAACCGAAGGCTCTGATGCATGGGTGTCGGGTTGACCCTTTTCAGATGTTCCTGTTAGAAGGTCCTCATCTTGTAATCTTCTTCCGGCGAGAACAGCGGTAGCGAGGCTAGCCACCGCATTTAGAAAAGGTGTTATGCGCCAAGGGCTTACGATGGTTACCAGGACTGTTTCTTCCAAGCGGGAGTTGCTCCGCGATCTGTTGAAGCAGGTATCACGATTGTTTTACACGACGCTGGTCGTAGTGCCGGCGGATGTGCGCGATCAAGTCAGTCTTGCCTATCTGTTTGCCAGAGCGGCCGACACGATTGCCGATACGGACTTGATTGATCGGTCACGGCGGTTAGAGTTTCTTAGCCAACTCAAGGGACAGTTTGTCAGTGATCAGATTGTGTGGGGGCAAGTCCAGGATATCCAGCGGGCGCTCGGACCGGTCCAGCACGATTCAGCCGAGCGAACGTTGCTCGAGCGATTGGATGAGTGCTTCGGGCTTTTCCAAGATTTTTCGCCGGATGATCGACGCCGGGTGCAGCGGCTTATGACCACGTTGACGCAAGGCATGGAAATGGATTTGAGCCTGTTCCCCGGGAAATCTGCGGACGAACTTGTGGCGCTGAAGACGCCCGGTGATCTGGATCGGTATACCTATTACGTTGCCGGATGTGTGGGAGAGTTTTGGACCGATTTGATGTGCGCCCATCGAAAGGCCCTGGCCTCGTGGAATGTGCGGGAGATGTCGGAGGTCGGTGTTCGGTTTGGGAAAGGCCTGCAATTAACAAATATCGTCAAGGACATTGCCCATGATCTGCAGAAGGGCCGATGTTATGTGCCTGAGCCGATGCTGGCTGAGGCAGGATTGACGCCAGAGGATTTGCTTGATCCCGCCAATCTGCCGAGGTTTCGGCCGGTGTTGAGCAAACTCGTTCGCATGGCGACCGACCATCTCGACCAAGGGTGGCTCTATACGATGTCTATCCCGCGCTATGAAACCAGGTTGCGGCTGTCCTGCATGTGGCCGATTCTTTCGGCTGGGGAGTCGCTCAAGCTGGTCCTCCACTCGCCCGATCTCCTGAATCCCTCAGTGAAAGTCAAAATTCCACGTAGCAAGGTCTATCGCATCTTGGCCATGACGACTGGCACCGTCGCCTGCGGATATTCCGGCACTGCATACTGGGGACATTTGCGGAAGCAGATCGCGTAATTTCTCGGTCAGACGGGGGCGGAACGGTCACCTTTTATTCCTGCCATACTTCCATTAAGATGCGAACACGTGTGACGTCGCGTTCTATGCGAGGGACTTCGATTGAAGGCCAAAGTCAACTTTTCCTGCCAATCGTGCGGCCATCAATCACCCCGATGGCTGGGCCGCTGCCCTGATTGCGGCGGCTGGAATACTATGAAAGAGGAGCGACAGGCGGCTACTGGGAAGGGCCGTCCTGTCGCCATGAAGACTGAGCAGGTCAGGGCCACACCGATCGGCGAGATTGAGGTAGTCGGTGAAGACCGGCGCCGCACCCGTATTGGTGAGTTCGACCGAGTATTGGGCGGGGGAGTCATTCCCGGATCGGTCATCTTGATCGGGGGAGATCCTGGAATCGGCAAGACCACCTTATTGCTTCAGGCCTTGCCGCGCTTGGCGTCCAAGGATCAGCCGGTATTGTATGTGTCCGGTGAAGAGTCACCCCGCCAGATTAAGATGCGAGGTCAGCGGTTAGGTATCGATCATCCACGCTTGTTGATATTGGCGGAAACCTCGCTGGAACAGATTCTGAAGTCCGTACAGGAACTTCAACCGGCAGCAGTGGTCGTCGATTCCATTCAGACAGTGTATACGGAGCAGATTACGTCGGCACCAGGCAGCATCAGCCAGGTGCAAGAGGTTGCCGGACAGCTCATGTGGTATGCCAAGCGAGCCGGCGTGCCGGTCTTCATCATTGGGCATGTGACAAAAGAGGGAGCGATTGCCGGGCCGCGTTTATTGGAACACATTGTCGATACGGTGCTGTACTTTGAGGGCGATAAGAGCCATAGCTATCGTATTCTGCGTGCTGTGAAAAATCGATTTGGTTCGACCAATGAAATCGGTGTATTTGAGATGAAAGATGGAGGATTGGACGAAGTCAGTAATCCCTCGGAACTTTTCCTGTCTGAGCGTTCCCAGCGGAGCACAGGTTCCGTGGTTGTGTCGAGCCTTGAAGGTACGAGGCCAATTTTGGTCGAGTTACAGGCATTGGTGTCCTCGACGAGTTACGCCATGCCGAAGCGCATGGCCAATGGCGTGGAGCTCAACCGAGTGTCGTTGTTGCTGGCTGTGATGGAAAAACGGCTGGGGCTGCACCTGTCCAGCCAGGATGTCTATGTGAATATCGTCGGGGGGATGCGCATTGATGAGCCGGCAATTGATCTTGGAATCGTTGCGGCGGTGACATCGAGCTTGCGAGAAATCCCCATCGAGCCGGGTCTATTGATCCTCGGTGAAGTAGGGCTTGGCGGTGAAGTCCGTGCGGTCAGCCAGGCAGAGCTGAGAATTCGTGAGGCGGCAACCATGGGGTTCAAGCGCTGTGTGTTGCCTGAACGGAACTTGAACAAGCTCGAACCGTTAAGCGGTATCGACTTGGTGGGGATTCATGAAGTGCGAGAGGCGTTGGATGTGGTGTTGGCATAGGGGAGGGAGGGAAGGGCGCGCCTCGGTGCTCGCGCAACGCGCGGTCGCGGAGAACCCTCGATGCATGCGCGCAGTGGAGCCGCGTCCATCCCGGCTCCCTTATGCAGAGGGGAAGAGAGGAGTTGGGAAAATAGTACGGCGATTCGGAGTCGGGATGGTCATCGCGGCGGTCATGCTTGCCGGAATGGGCTGTGCGCTGATGGCACCGAAAGGTGTACTGCCGCTCAAGCAGGTTACTGTGGAGGAGTTGACGGAGTTGCTGCGCCAGAGAGAAGCCGCCATTCAGTCGATGAAAGGGTTATTCAGCGCTAAGGTGCGGGGTGGGGTGATTCCCATCGCATCCCGCCTTGAGGGCACGGTGTACTATCGCCGCCCGAATGCATTGCGTCTCAGGGGGTTTAGTCCCCTCGGGGGTGAGCTGTTTGAATTTGTTCAATCTGATGATCTGTACAAACTCAGGCTGCCGACCATGGGGCGTGTGCTATTTGGGCGGGAATCCGAGATGGAGGAGATGGGCAAGCTTGCGCGTCCGTTTCAGTTGAGTGTCTGGGCGGTGAATGGGGTGTTAGGGGCCAGTACGCTCGGTATCGGAGAAACCGTCAAGCTGGCGGAGGATGGAGACCGTTATCGGTTGGATGTATATGCAGCCCCGAATAGGGCTGCACATGAACGAGTGTTGATGCGCCGCATGTGGTTTGATCGGCGAACATTGCTGGTGATTCAGGAAGACCGGTTACGGGAAGATGGTGACGTCGATGCGACCATTCGCTATGAAGATTTCCGGTCGCTCGACAATCAGACCGGTAAATCTTTGCAAGGCAACTCTGCTGCGGCGTCCCTCTTGATCCGTCCATTTAAGATTTCCCTTGAGGATGGGAGAGGGGCTGGAAGCGTCCAGGTTCTATTCCACGAGATGCTGCCGAACCAACCGATAAAAACTGAAGAGTTAGGTCAGATATCGTAGGCAGAGCCTTGTAATTACAGTAGAAGATCAGGTCGTGAAGTTGTATGAAAATTCTCGGGATTGAGACGGCCACCTCATGGCAAAGTGTCGCGCTTCTTGACGGCAATCGGATCCTTGGTCGCCAAGATCAGGACGCGAGTGGCGCTCATGGGACGCTGCTGTTGCCGGCAATTGACCGGCTGCTCAAGGATGCGCAATTGCGGCTTCGCGATCTTGATGGGCTGGCCTGTTCAGCGGGGCCTGGTTCGTTTACCGGGATTCGTGTCGGGTTGGCGACCTGTCTTGGATTGCGCGCGGCAACGGGTATTCCGCTTATGCTAATTCCAACATTGGAAGCACTGGCCTGGGATGTGACTGCGTCGGGGCTGCCCCTCTGTCCGATTGTGACAAGCCGCAAGGGGGAAGTCTATTGGGCGGTGTTTCGACGGACAGGGGACCATCAATTGCACCGCATGCTTTCGGAGTGCGTGGGGTCACCCGCCGGCTTGGCACGGAGTCTGACCGAGGACACGCTAGTATTTGGTGACGGGTGGTCTGCGATGGAATCAGAGATTCGTGCCGCGCTGTCTGTGTCTGTCACGGTGATTGCAGGTCCCCCGGAGGTCAAACCCTCGGCAGTGGCGGTCGCAGTCTTGGGGGCGCAGCGCTTCCGCAGGGGGGAGGTTACTGGTGACCGAGTGGAGCCTTTGTATGTGCAGCGGGCAGAGGCGGAACTTCAATACGCTCGGTCTGGGGGGGTGTCACCGGTGAGGCGTCGTCAAGAACGGGTGACGAAAAAAATTGCTGACCGGCTGGCGAGGGGGCGTCAACGACAGCAGTCTCCAGCTCAACCGAGGAAGAAACATGACTGAGGCTCCCTTCCGGATCGTACCAGCCACAGCCGATATGCTAACGGACATTATGCAATTAGAAGAAGCTTGCTTCTCGGCCCCGTGGACGCGCAAAATGATGGAGGCAGAACTGACCGGTAATCAGTTTGCCCACGTTCGCGTCGCAGTGGGATGCGAAGAGGGAAAGACCGCTGAGTCTCTGATTGGTTATCACTGTTTTTGGATTGTGTTTGAAGAGCTTCGTTTGATGAATCTAGCCGTGCGGCCATCGATGCGTCGGGGAGGAATCGGACAGGCGCTCGCGCTCGAGGCAGTTCGTATTGGTGTAGGACTGGCTGCGAGCCGAGCAGTGTTGGAGGTGCGCGCTTCGAATGAAGCGGCGCAGGGTTTGTATCGGAAACTGGGTTTTGTGCCGATCAGCACTCGCCGCCAGTATTACACGAATCCTATTGAAGATGCCGTGATTATGGAGTTGGTTCCTCTTGTCGTGTCGGTGAATGCGCAGGCTTCCCGTGTGTTTCCGACAGGAGGTGGTTCGGTCTCAGCACACTAACCTAATCCAGGAGGTGTCGCATGTTGACGGATGACGCAATTCTCGAACAACTTCGTCTTTCGAGCTCGGAATTTCGCGAGCTGGAAAATTCGCACCATCGGTTAGATCTTGAACTGAATGAATTGCAAAGGCGCCATGTTCTGACTCCGGCCGAAGAACTTGAAAAAAGACGCATGCAGAAAGAAAAATTGGCCAAGAAGGACAAGCTGGCGGAACTGATTCGCCTGTATCGGGAACACGGGCTGCAACCTGCTGCGCATTGAGGGAGCCGGTCCGCCACCGGCAGAGCCGGCGGCGGACCGCTTGCCATGGATAAGATTATCAATCCGCTTGCCGCGCATATTCAAACCGTCAAGCGCCGATTGATTCTCATCGGGTGTACCATCCTGGGCTCGTTAATCCTCACCTTCTCATTTGCTTCAGATATGGTGGCATGGCTAAACCGCCCCTTCCAGAATCAGCTGGTGTTCTACGGGCCGACTGAAGCGTTATTTGCCTCGATCAAAGTGTCATTGCTGGCGGCGGTGATCCTGAGTCTGCCCGTCGTCTTTTATCAGTTTTGGAAATTTGTCGAGCCGGCTCTCATGCCGCAGGAACAGCGATGGGCCATTCCACTGTTTTGTCTGGCCGGCGGTCTCTTTGCGCTGGGTCTGGTGTTTTGCAATCTTGTGATTCTTCCACTTGTGATCGATTTTTTTGTGAGTTTCGGATTGGACCGGGATGTGACGCCGCAGTTGAGCGTCGGCACGTACATCGATTTTAACGTAAAGTTCCTGCTGGTCTTCGGTTGTGCGTTTGAGCTGCCGCTGGTCATGACGCTCCTCGCGGCGACAGGGGCGGTCTCAGCACGAGGCTTCGCGCAGTACCGAAAGCATGCTATCTTGTCCAGTCTCATTCTCTCGGCGATTGTGACCCCGGATGCGACGCTGTTTACCATGATGCTGATGGCGGTGCCATTGATGGTGCTGTATGAAGTCGGTATTCTCGGCGCCCGGCTATTTGGTCGTAGCCGGAATGATGGCCCCATCGATCTACCGCTTGATCCTGATCTGCCGATGGGAACAGCAGGGAATCGAGTGAGATGAGCGCGGCAGACTTGAACGTGTCGAGAGTAAGAATCTGTGTTGGGATGCTGCTGTTTGTGAGTGTTGCCGCCGTTGGCGCGCATGCGGAGGGACCGCCGGCTGGAGCGTTTGATCAATCGGCCACCAGCGTCCAGGCCTTGGCAACCGGAGGAAATGGGGCAGTGTATGCAGGGTCTTTCGGTCATGGGCTTTTTCGCTCACTAGATCGTGGTGGAATCTGGGAACCGGTGGGGAACGGCATCACGGATCCGTATATTTTGAGCGTGACTGTGACCACGGCAGGGATTGTGTATGTCGGCACCTTTCGTGGTGGAATATTCCGTTCGCGCGACGAAGGCAAGACGTGGCAGCCGGTGAACGCAGGCCTGAAGCGCTTGGAAGTCAAGGCCCTCATGGCGGTGGATGAGGAGTTGTATGCGGGGACCGGCGATGGTGTCTATCGGCTGCATGGGTCCGAGGATCGGTGGGCGGTTGTCACTACGGGACTGGACGACGTCCTCGTGCATGCCTTGGCGCGCTCTTCGGACGGGACCTTGTATGCCGGAACGTCCGGCAAGGGCATTCTGCGATTCAAGCGCAATTCATCCGGCTGGGTACGTCTGCAGGCGGGATTGAAGAATCATGAAGGGATGATCGAAAATTTCATCCGGGTGATCGTCGTGGATCAGGAACAGGGGATTATGGCAGGCACGTTCGATGGCGGAGTATTTCACAGCGCGGACGGCGGTCAGACATGGCGAGGAATCAGCCGGGCATTGCCGAACGATTCCATTCGCGGAATCGCACTGGTTGACCATGGCGTAATCGTCGCCACGGGGAATGGCATTTTCAAGACTGTGGACAAGGGCAAACAATGGGTGCCAGTCAACAAGGGTCTGACGAGCCCATCGGTCCAGTCCTTAATCGCGTCCGGAGACGGACGCTATTATGCGGGGACCAGCGCTGGTGTCTTCCGCAGCGACGATGGACTGACCTGGATGGCTGTCAATCAAGGGCTTGAGGTGGGTATGGCGCCGCCACCGTTTCTCTTTCGATAAGACAGTTAACGCGAAAGGATCGATATCATGGCCGATATGACGGGAACAACTCAGGCAAGAATTGCCGTAGCTAGCAAAGGGGTGTCGATAGGGGAGATCGTGATCAGGTTTTTCCCCGATGTGGCGCCTGGCCACGTCAAGAACTTTGTGAAGCTGTCTCAAGAGGGGTTTTACAATGGCACGACTTTTCACCGGATCATCCCCGGGTTCATGATTCAAGGTGGGGACCCCAATAGCAAGAACCCTGATCGATCGATGCACGGCATGGGTGGCCCAGGGTACAAGATCAAAGCCGAGTTCAACAGTAAGCCGCACACGCGTGGCATCGTCTCGATGGCCCGATCCAACGATCCGGACAGTGCCGGGTCACAGTTTTTTATCTGTGTGGCGGATGCCAACTTTTTGGATTGGCAATACACGGTATTCGGCGAAGTCATTCATGGGATGGATGTGGCGGACAAGGTTGTGAGCATGAAACGGGATGGCCGGGACAATCCCCTGGAACGTGTCGAAATGACTGTCACCATCACGGAGTAAGTGTTGAGTAATGAGGCGTGAGCGTCACATGAAACAATGTTCCCAGTGGAGTAAGTCTCGTGTTGCCGTAGCACTCAGCACCGGACTCTCAGCACTGATCTTGTTGGCCGGCTGTGCCATTCCGCACGTTCCATCACGTGTTGTCTATGAAGATCCGGTCAACTATGTGCGGCTGGAAGAGGATAAGACGGTGTTGCCGGAATGGCCGCAAGGCCATTTTTCCCATCCCGCAGTGTTAGAGAAGGAGAGAATTCGGACGATCTTGTCGAGCCTCAAAGTTCAAGAGCATCGCGTTACGCCGCAACGGTGGCTTCAAGGCGATGCGCCGCTCGTTCCAGTCTTTACAGAGGATGATTTAGCGCTCTTGTCGGTTCAGTTGGCGAATGGTCTGGCTCAGGCCCAATACAACGAGCGGGTAACATTTTATTTGAGTCAGCCGCTCACCTTTATGCGGCGGACAATTACATCCGGCGGGATGTATGTGAAGGAGAATGAGCTGCATCTCCTGTTAGGGAATTGGCGGATCATCTACGGGGTTCCCGCCTATGGGATGATTTACGACCGGCGGTATCCGATGCGACCGACCGCGGCGAAGGGGTTCAATCTCTTCTTTGATCCGGCTGATGCCATCATCGCCCAGGAAGGCAGTTTTATCGACGATCTCTTTGCCAATACACGAGATGAATTGGTGATCGATTTGAACAAGATCGGGGGAACAGGTCCTGTACCAAACTCCCGCACCCCCAATGTCTTTTAGATCCGTGGCCAAGGTTGGAACGCATACTTACCGGTAGGCCGATCGCCGCCAATACATGCGCGGGACTTCCTTGACCGCTTCGAAGATCGTAGGCCAGCCAAGCTTACTGTGGCCGTGAAGACGGTCTCTGAAGCGGATCGGCAGCTCAGCGATCACCGCACCGGCTTGACAGGCCCGCCAGGCCATTTCCACTTGAAAAACATAGCCCTTTGCTTTGACCGCAGGCAAGTTCATCTCCGCTAGCAATTCTCGGCGGAAGCAGCGAAATCCTCCGGTCCAATCATGAATGGTCGAACCGAGAAACATGCTGGCATAGGCGTTGCCCAATCGTGAGACCAGGCGCCTGCGTTGGTCCCAGTTTTCCGTTCCCCCGCCTGGAATATATCGGCTTCCGATGACCAAATCAGCAGTCGCGCTTCTGTGGACCATCCGAGGCAAGTCCCAAGTCGCATGGCTGAAATCGCAATCCATCTCAATAATCGACTGATAGTGGCGGGTGAGTGCCCACTGGAAGCCTGCGATATAGGCCGGTCCCAGACCTTGTTTTTTGGCCCGATGCAGGACATGCACCGAGGTGTGCTGCCGGCTGAGCTCGTCGGCGAGTTGTCCGGTGCCATCTGGTGAATTGTCGTCCACAACCAGGATATCGGTGGCGAGATAGGTTCGAATGGCATTGATCATGGCAGAGAGATTTTGCCGTTCATTATAGGTGGGTAAAATAACCAGGCTCGATCGGTCGAAACAAAACGGGACGAGGGGAGTCAGATTACCGCTTAATGCATCTCGAACATAGCCGGGATAGGACGGGTCAGAAGGGGGCAGACTGCTCACGGCTATTTGGGCGCTATCGATCCCGTGGGCGATTAAGGCTTCGGCGAGCTCGAAGGTTCCCACAACAACGGCTTCGTCAGATTCCAATGCTTCAGCATCGGGTATTTCAGCAGGGTCGGTGACGTGGTGATATCGGACGATGAGAGAGCCGTCCTCGCCTGAAATGGGCGAGGTGGACTCACGGGAAAGATTGAGGGTGAGGGTCGGAGACATAGGGGCCTATCCAATAGATCCAGACCATCTAATGGGGGTATTTGCTCAAGAATGTCAAGGCGGGATGCAAGCGTAGTTCTTCTCCAGGGACGTTCGTCCCACTGGCTCCGATGCAAAAACTGACAAATTATTATGCACATCCTCATGCCTGGGCTAGAATCACTCGCATGGAAGTCGCAACATATAATATCTGGCAAGATCAGGGACAGTGGCGCGGTTATCTGCGGGACTATCCTAACCAGCAAGTGCAGGGAGAGTCCTTTGAAGACTTGGAAATCAAGTTGCGTCGTCTGCACCATGACCTGGCAGGCAGAAACACTTCTGTTGCCCTGGCGCCGCACCGGGCTGCGTAGGACCGGTTGTTTCGTCCCCATGAAGCCGGTGCTGCAGGAGTGGTCTCTTTGCGCAAAAAGAGATTCCCCCCCCCCCTTGATGCTCGTCGCTTCTCGCGCATGACAGGTCCATCCGACTATGGAATGTCGCCTGTGCCAAACAACTGTGAGTACCTGCCTCGTCGCTCTTTGACAGTCAAAAACTGGCTGTGCTAGATTCGCCGCACCGTTGAGATCTCCATACCTATCTTCACATATCTAATTCTGAGGAATAACCGTATGACTGCAATGAATGCGCATGTAATTGTCGTGGCAGGTGCCGGGCCGGCCGGCATGGCCGTCGCCGGAACGTTAGCCAAGGCCGGCCACGAAGTTATCATTCTGAACCGCGATATTAAGTTTGGTGGACTGGCGGAATATGGGATTTTCCCTTCCAAGCTGAAGCTCCGTGGTGGCCTCAGGAAACAATATTGGGAGTTGCTGGAGCAGCCGAATGTGCACTATTTGGGGAACGTGACGATCGGAAACGGCAAGGATTTGACTGTCGAGGACGTGCGGGGGCTTGGGGCCAGTGCGGTGGTGTTCACGATCGGTGCGCAGGGGACGAAGGCGATCGGAACCGAAGGGGATTCAGCCAAGGGTGTGTACCATGCCAAAGACGTGGTCTATCACTTCAATCGGTTGCCTGGTTTCGGTGATAGGCCTTTCGACATGGGCAAGCATGTGGCGGTGATCGGGGCGGGGGATGTCATGGTCGATATCGCCCATTGGCTCGTCCGGTACAAGAAGGTGGAGCGCGTGACGGCCATTGTGCGACGGGGGCCGGTCGAACGCAAATACAATCCCAAAGAGATCCGAGCGGTGTGTAACAACATGGATCTGGAAGGGATTCGGAAAGAGTTCGACCGCATCAAGGATCGCATGGCGGCGGTTGGGCAGAAGGCCGATGAGGTCTTCAAGGGGCTTACTGGCGAATTCACAAAGTGTGAACCGAAGGTGAGTGAGACGAAAATGGGGTTCCAATTCCTGGCCTCGCCGAAGCGGATTCTTGTCGATGGTCATAATCGTGTGCGCGGTCTTGAAATGGAGGATAATCGGCTCGATCCCAAAGGGGAAGATACGGTCGCGGTCGGGCTGAAACAGTATTATGAGTTTCCGTGCGATGCTGTGGTATTTGCGGTCGGGGACAAGGTCGACGAAACCGTCGGGCTTCCCTATAAAGGAGGCATCTTCGTCACGAACCCCAACAAGACGGGAAATGACCCGGATGATGCACTCTTTCAGGCCTACGACGAAGCGGCAGGGAAGGTCGTCGAGGGTGTGTTCCTTGCCGGGTGGGCCAGAAAAGCCAGTGAAGGTCTTGTCGGCGTTGCCAAACGAGATGGCGATTGGTGCGCGGAAGTCGTGGAACGCTACCTCGCGACTAAATCAGCCGGCAATCCGACCAAGGTTGTGTTGGACAGGCTTCACACCCTCTTGAAATCCCGGCAGAGTCACCCTATCGATGTGAAGGGATTGCGGAAACTTGAAGCAGCGGAAAAAGCCCACACGGGCGAGTCGGACTGTATCGGAGAGTTTAAATACGCAAGTAACAGAGACATGATCAGCTTGATCGAAAGGGGTAGGGCGTAACGGTTGCAGGCCCCTGCTCTTTAGCCATCCCCCCATTTCAGTTTTTCGCGTAGCACCTCATAGTAGTGGCTTTCCGGGAACCGAATCAGCTTGGTTCGGTTTTCGGAAGCCAGCACCACTGCCGTATCGCCTTGAGTCATCGCAATGCCGACTTGGCCATCGAGCGTGGCCATGGCTCCGTCGTCTTTACTGGTCAACGTCACTTCAATTTCGACATTTCCGGGTACGATCAGCGGCCGATGAGTCAGCGTGTGCGGACTGATCGGCGTCAGGATGATGGACTGAACCGCCGGGTTGATGATGGGGCCTCCGGCCGACAGCGAATACGCGGTGGAGCCGGTCGGTGTGCTGATGATCAAACCATCCGCCCTCAGGTTCGTCACAAATTGTCCCTGAATGGCGATCCGCAAATCGATCATGCGGGCGAGGGTGCCTTTGCTCACAACCATGTCGTTGAGCATAATGCCCCGTGCGACCGTTTCCCCGTGGCGATGAACATGTGTTTGCAACATGAGCCGTTCGTCGAGGGTGTAATCGTTGGCGAAGACACGTTCAAGCGACGGATAGAGGTTATCCAGCCGCACCTCTGTCAAGAATCCGAGGCCACCCATGTTGACGCCGAGGATGGGAATGCCTCGTTCGGCCGCCAGCCGCGCGGCATTGAGGATCGTGCCGTCGCCGCCCAAGACGAGCAGCACGTCGGCTTTCCCGGCCAACTGCGTTTTCTGAATTCCTCCTGATTCTGTCAGTAACGCCGCGGACGTGGTATCAAGCAGCACAGTGATGTTGCGTTCACGGAACCAGGTCACCACGCCTTGCAATGTGGGTGTGACCTCCGGAAACTTTGGCTTTGTCAGAATGCCTATACTTTTGCTTTTCATGTTGGGTAGGGATGACGGTTGGATAAAATGGTGCGGGATTCTATCGGGACAGTTCCGCACTGTCAACGCGCCGAGAAGGGCGCATCTGGGGTGTGGGATGATCAGCGATGCGGAGATGTCAGTATCGGGGTCGGCGTGACTTTTTCTCGCAATCTTGACTCTGATAGGTCCTGTGGTTAAACTGAGACCAAGTTTTTCCATAGGTTGGATCAAGATGGGCCGTACGTTCATCCATGGGAGGAGATAGGATGTTCGAACGATTCACGGACAAAGGTCGTAAAATCATCATCCTTGCGCGTGAGGAAGCGGAGCGCCACCAGAATGACTATCTGGGGACCGAGCATCTCGTCTTGGCGATTCTCCGGGAGTCTGACGGTATTGCGTTGATGATTTTGAAGAAAATGGGCCTGTCTACTGAGCAAATCCGATTGGAAATTGAACGAAATTTGCCGGGCGGCGGCACGACCATGACGTTTGGCGAAATCCCCTTTAGCCCTCGAGTGAAGAAAGTTATCGAGTATGGCGTCGAAGAGGCTCGGTTGCTCGGGCACAACCATATCGGGAGCGAACATCTCCTGTTGGGACTGTTGCGAGAAGAGGAAGGAATCGGGGGCAAGATCCTTCGTAGCCTGGGGGCCAATCTTTTGACCGCTCGCCAATTGACGGTGACCTTCTTGAGAAAGTCCGCTCCTCGGGAGCGGGATCGGAAGAGCAATACACCGGCATTGGATGAATTTGGTCGCGATCTGACCCAACTGGCCCAGGAAGGTCAGTTGGATCCGGTGATCGGCCGGTCCGACGAAATCGAACGGGTCCTGCAAATCCTCAGCCGGCGGAGCAAAAACAATCCTGTGCTCATCGGCGAGTCCGGCGTCGGCAAGACAGCGATCGTCGAGGGGCTGGCTCAACGGATCGTACAGTCGGAGGTTCCCGATAATCTTTTGTCACGACGGGTCATTGCGTTGGATCTCGGCTCGCTTGTCGCCGGCACGAAGTATCGCGGCCAATTTGAAGAGCGGCTCAAGGTGGTCATGAAGGAGATCGTGCAGGCCGGCAACATTATCATCTTCATCGATGAGTTGCACACGCTGGTCGGCGCTGGCGCGGCGGAGGGGTCGATCGACGCGTCCAACATGCTCAAGCCAGCCCTGTCGCGAGGGGAGATCCAGTGCATCGGGGCAACGACGTTGGATGAATACCGGAAGCACATTGAAAAAGACGGTGCGTTAAAGCGGCGGTTCCAGCCGATCCACGTGCAGCCGCCCAGTATCGATGAAACGATCCAGATTATCCAGGGACTGCGGGATCGCTACGAGGAACACCACGGGGTCGAAATTACGGAAGACGCCATTGTCGAAGCCGCCAAGTTATCGGACCGGTACATTACCGACCGGTTTTTGCCCGATAAGGCCATTGACCTGATTGATGAGACGGGCTCTCGCGCGAAGTTGCAAACCTACGCGTTGCCCTCCGAACTGAAGGCGATGGAGCAGGAGCTTAAGAAGGTATCGCGAGAGAAAGAACTGTCGATCTCGATGCAGAATTTCGAGGAAGCGGTACGGCATCGGGAAGAGGAAGAGCGGCTGCGCAAGTTGCTGGATGAGTCCAAGCGGGAGTGGAAGAAAAATCAGGAAAAGAACAAGCCGGTGATCGGAAAAGAAGACGTCGCCTACGTGGTGTCCAAGATGACCGGCATTCCGCTGTTCAAGCTGGAGGAAGAGGAATCGAATAAGTTGTTGCGGATGGAAGAATTCCTCCATAAGCGGGTGATCGGCCAAAATGAAGCGATCTCTGCGGTCGCGCGCGCCATTCGCCGGTCTCGTGCCGGCTTGAAGGAAACGAAGAAGCCTATCGGCTCGTTTATCTTTATGGGACCGACAGGAGTTGGGAAGACTGAGTTGGCAAGAACGGTGGCGGAGTTCCTGTTTAACAGCGAAGATGCTCTCATTCGGGTGGACATGTCCGAGTATCAGGAGAAGTTTACGAGTTCCAGACTTTTCGGCGCGCCTCCGGGCTACGTTGGTTATGAGGAAGGCGGCCAGCTGACTGAAAAAGTCCGGCGCCGGCCGTATTCGGTAGTCCTGTTCGACGAAATCGAAAAGGCGCATCCGGACGTCTTCAACGTGTTACTGCAAGTCTTGGATGATGGCGTGTTGACCGACAGTCTTGGCCGCAAGGTGGACTTCAAGAATACCGTCGTCATCATGACGTCGAATATCGGCACCAAGAACATCCAGAAGGGTGTCTCGCTGGGATTCCAGAGTACCGAAGGCGAAGCCGCCCGCCGAAAGAAGGAAGAGGTGATCGGAGAATTGCGGAAATCGTTCAGTCCGGAATTCTTAAACCGGATCGACGAAGTCGTGATCTTCCATCAACTGGAGAAGGAACAGTTGTACAGTATTCTCGATATCCTCATCCGAGAGCTCAATCTCCGTCTGCTGGAAAAGGGGATTGAAATCGAGGTTGATGACGATGTCAAACAGTGGCTCATCAAGGAAGGGTACGAGCCGCTCTATGGGGCCAGACCGATGCGCCGCGCGATTCAGCGTGCGATCGGCGATCCGCTCTCCGATGAGCTCATCAGGGGGCGCTTCAAGGATAGCCGCAAGGTCAAAGTGGTGTTGCGGGACGGCGCCCCTGCCTTTATCGAACAGGAAGCCATGGCGGGTGTCTAGCCTTTAGGCATCATTGCCAGCGACGTGATAGCCACGCCCCCTACGGCTGACAGCCGTAGGGGGCGTGGTGTTTTTGTACAGCAGTACGGTATTCTTGCACCCATGCGTCCTCTCCCTTCGGCTGATTCCCCAACCCACGAAACGGGCGTGCTCAAGTTCGTGCTCGGAATCGAGTCTTCGTGTGATGAGACGGCTGCGGCCGTTCTTGCCCATGACGGCTCGGTGCTCTCGAATATGGTGGCATCCCAAACGGCAGTCCATGCAAAATTCGGCGGGGTCGTGCCGGAATTGGCGGCCCGCGCCCATATCAGTCAGATCGACAGTGTGGTCATGGAGGCGCTGAATCGGGCGCGAGTGTCCGTCAACGATCTCAGCGCGATTGCCGTCACTGAAGGGCCTGGATTGGCCGGCGCGCTCTTGGTTGGGGTGAATTATGCCAAGGCGTTGAGCTATGGATTGGGCATCCCACTGATCGGGGTGAACCACTTGGAGGGGCACATTGCCTCGGCTTGGCTGGGTGATCCAACGTTCCCGCTGCCATGTGTCGTGCTCGTCGTGTCGGGAGGGCACACGCACCTATATCGGAGAGGACAGACTGGAGAGTGTGTCTTGCTTGGCTGCACCAGAGACGATGCCGCGGGAGAGGCCTTTGACAAGGGTGCACAGATGTTGGGGTTGGAATTTCCCGGAGGGCCGGCGATCGACCGACTGGCTCGGACGGGTGATGCTAAGGCGATCCCATTTCCGCGGTTCCATCAGAGGAAGGCCAGTATGGAGTTCAGTTTCAGCGGTCTCAAGACCGCGTTACTGTATACACTGCGTAAGCTGGACAATGGCATGCGAGCAGAGAAACTGCCCGATCTTGCGGCGGGCTACCAAGAGGCTATTGTGCAGGTGCTGGTGATTAAAGCGTTTGCAGCGCTTGCCCACACAGGCCTTTCCGCACTAGCCGTAGTGGGAGGGGTGTCGGCGAATTCTCGATTGCGGGCACTACTGACCGAACGAAGTGCGCGGGAAGGTGTGCGGCTGGCATTGCCGCCACCAGAGTATTGTACGGATAATGCCGCCATGATCGCGCTGGCTGGTCGGCAGAAGTTGATGATCGATCCGGAAGCCCAACGCCAGGTCGACATCCGGCCGTCACTCCAGCCCAATGTCGTTCATCCATCGGGTTATTCCAAGGAGATTCCCCATTCCTGATGTCCACGGCCAGCTGACGGGCTTGCGTGCGAGCCAAGTATCCGCGATCGAGCGGCTCTATCGTCGGCGTGTGCCGCATGACAAGGTTCTTACGCCGGAGCTGGCCAAGACGATGTGCCAGTTGACCCTCGACATTCGCCGTCCCATCGCGGTCGTCCTGACTCGTCGAGGACTTGTGCAAGAGATTATCGTGGGGACTGATCTCGTCCTGTCGCCGGCGACATCGGCGCAGTTTCGTGCCGGGCCGCGATCGCTACGAGGGCTCCGGCTAATCAGAACGCAGTTGCGTGATCAGCCCTTGAGCCAGGAAACGCTCACCGATCTTGCATACCTTCGGCTCGACATGATCGGCACCCTCTCGGTGCTGCCTGATGGGAATCCCGGCCATGTGCATCTTGCGCATCTTCTTCCGCCTGATGGGGCTAACCGGCTCTGCAATGTTCTGAAGTCGGTTCCATTTCACGAGTGCGTGCTGCAATTTGACCGCTTTATCGAAGAGTTGGAAGCGGAAGTACATGCGGCGCGTGCCCGCCAATCAATTCAGGATGGCGATGAATCAGCTATTTTGGTCAGCGCGTCACCGCATGGGCGGGCGGAACAGGAAGAACGGCTGATCGAGCTGGCCGAGCTGGCGAATTCTGCAGGAGTGCGGGTCATTGAACGCATCGCGCAACGGACGGCGGACGGACATCAGCGGTACCTGTTGGGCAGCGGGAAATTGAAAGATGTCCTGATCCAAACTCTTCACAAGGGCGCCGATATGGTGATTTTTGACCAGACCCTCTCGCCGGCCCAATCCCGCGCGATCGCGGAGATGACTGATATCAAGGTCATCGACCGGACACAGCTTATTCTCGATATCTTTGCCCGCCGCGCACACAGCCGGGAAGGAAAGGTGCAGGTTGAACTCGCGCAGTTACGGTATCGCCTGCCGCGGTTGTTGGGGAAAGGCACGCAGCTCTCACGTCTTGGGGGAGGGATCGGAAGCAGAGGGCCTGGTGAAACAAAGTTGGAGTCGGACCGCAGGCGGATTCATGACCGCATTACCCATCTGGAACGGGATCTTGCGCAATTTGCCAAGCATCAGGGCCAGCGCCGGGCCCGCCGAGACCGCCACGGTCTTCCGGTCGTCTCGTTGGTCGGCTATACAAATGCGGGAAAATCCACGTTGCTCAACGTACTGACCAAGAGTCAGGTCTCGGCGGAAAATCGTATGTTTGAAACATTGGATACCACAAGCCGCCGGCTGCGCTTTCCCGAAGATCGTGAGATCATCGTGACCGACACCGTGGGGTTCATCCGGGATCTTCCCAAGGAACTGGTCGGTGCTTTTCGGACCACGCTCGAAGAGCTGCATGAGGCTGACCTTCTACTCCATGTTGTCGACGCGGGAGCCGCTGATGTTGACGTGCAAATCAACGCGGTGATTGACGTATTGCGTGACCTTGGTCTGGAAGGGATTCCACGCATGCTGGTGCTCAATAAATGCGATCGACTTCCGCCGGATCAGGTTGGGCCACTGTGCAGGCGCTACCAGGCGATCGGGATCTCCGCCATACAGCCAGATACGTTGCGGCCTTTGCTGGCAGAACTCTATGCCCACGTGAGTCGGATGTCGCGAGAACCGACCCGAGATGTACCAAGTCAGCCTCAGAACGGGGAAGCGGCCCTTGCATCTCGCCCATGACCCGCTGCACAATCGCTCCACTGCAATGAAGGCTCGAATCTCAGGGACAGCACAGGCCGGAACCGCTCCATCGACAATTGCCAAGATTCTGCTCCGGTCCATGACAGTGGCACCGGTGGAACTGGTCCATCGCTCTCCGTGGGAATTACTAGTGGCAACGATTCTCTCCGCGCAATGCACCGATCAGCGGGTAAATCAGGTGACGCCGGCCCTGTTCAAGCGGTATCGCACGCCCTATGAGATGGCTCAGGCGGAATCGGCGGAACTGGAAACTCTGATCAAATCGACTGGATTCTACAAGAACAAAGCAAAGCATCTGATCGGTTGCGCGCGCGCCGTGACCGAACGGTTTCATGGTGACATCCCAGCGACGATGGACGCTTTAACGTCAATTCCAGGCGTGGGACGAAAAACAGCCAATGTGATATTAGGCGCGGCATTCGGCCAGCCGGCGGTCGTGGTCGATACGCATGTGAAACGGGTGGCGAATCGATTGGACTTGGCCGATTCGGACGATCCCGAACAGATCGAACGGGACCTCCAACACGCATTTCCCAAGCGTCAGTGGACGGCTGTGTCACAGCGTCTGTTACTGCATGGACGGTATGTATGTCTGGCCCGGAGGCCTCGGTGCGAAGACTGCGTCTTGTATGACCTGTGCGGGTGGAAAGGAAAACACGATCGATGATTAAGAGCATGACGGGATTCGGCCGACGGCAAGGTGTCTGGGACGATGGGACGGTGGCTGTCGAGGTTCGTTCGGTCAATCACCGGTTTTTGGAAGCGTCCGTTCGTATGCCCAAATCGATCGGACGGCTTGAGGAGAGCTTCAAGAAAGCTATCCAGGAACAGTGCGCTCGTGGCCGTGTTGAGTGTACGGTGTTTGTGCAGGGGAACCGTAGTGGCACACGGTCTCTCCAGCTTGACGCTGGGCTGGCGAAACAGTACTATCAGACGCTCCGTACTCTCCAGCGCAGCTTGAAACTCAGAGGTTCCATCGACATTGGGCTTGTGGCAGGGTTTCGCGACGTGCTCACGGTATCGGATCAGCCGGTTGAAGATCCGAAGCTCGCGAAACTTGTGGAGAAACTTGGCCTTCTGGCGATACAAGACCTGGTCAAGATGCGGCGAAAAGAAGGGGCACTATTGGCCCAGGATCTCACCAAGCGTCTCGAGACACTTGGTGGATTGAAAAGTCGGGTGGCCGAACGGGCACCGGCTTTGGTCCAGGAATCATTCCTCCGAATGAAAGGCCGAGTCGAGAAGCTATTGGAAGGACCCGTTCCAGACCTTCCTCGCTTGCACCAGGAATTGGCCCTCTATGCCGATCGATCTGACATTACGGAAGAATTGGTCAGGTTGGATGCCCATATGGTACAGTTTGGCCAGACAGTGCAGAGCACTCAACCAGTCGGAAAAACGCTAGATTTTCTCCTTCAGGAAATGGGGCGAGAGGTCAACACGATTGGTTCGAAATCAAATGATACGGCTGTGGCTACTACGGTCGTTCAGATGAAAGCCGAACTCGAGCGTCTTCGTGAACAGGTCCAGAACGTGGAATGAAGAGGAGTATGGCGTCCAATACGATTCCATCAGATGCTGCAACTGCCGATGGGCGGTCCGTGCAGGGACGCCGGGGGATACTCTTCATTGTGTCCGCTCCGTCCGGGGCGGGGAAAACGACCCTCTGTAAACAGCTTGTGGCATCCATGCCAGGGCTATGGCATTCCATCTCCTATACCACGAGAAAACCGCGCGCGGGAGAAGAAGGCGGGCGCGAATATTATTTTGTCGAGGAAGATGCATTTCAGGATCTCATGGCACGCCACGAGTTCTTGGAGCATGCGCACGTGTACGGCAATTGGTACGGCACGCCGCGAAAAGCCTTGATGGATAAACTGGAGCAAGGCGTCGATGTGCTACTGGAAATCGATGTGCAGGGTGCGCTCCAAATTAAGAAGACCTTCGACGATGCGGTGTTTATCTTCATTCTTCCCCCGTCACTGGAGGCGCTTCGTGAGCGACTGTTGAGCCGCGCCTCGGACACTCAGGAGGTCATCCAACGCCGCCTTCAGAAAGTGAAGGAAGAGGTGTGGAGCTTCAGGGAATACTACTACATCGTTCGAAACGATGACTTGGAACAATCTTTGCGCGAGTTGCAGAGCATTTTCTTCGCAGAGCAGCTAAAGACGAAACGGCTTGATATGAACTGGTTCGAGCAGAATTTCATTCGAGACAGAAATCCTACGCCACTTCCACGGGATCCATCAACCACCACCTAAGCAGGAGTTTGCCATCATGGTCGATATGCTGAGCCTGTTGCCACAGTACACGCACAATGAATTCGATTCACGCCACCGGCTGGTGATCGTTGCCTCACAGCGGGCTAAACATTTGACCCAGGGAGCAAAGGCAGCCGGTCCATCTCGGTTCACAAAAGAAACGACCGCTGCGCTTGATGAAGTTCTGCGTGGAAAGGTCTCCTACCTGGTTGGAGAAGAAGCGCGGGACGCGACAAAGGAAGCGAAGCGAGGAAAAGAAGGCGAGACCGAGCGCATCGCGATGATGACGGGAGAAGACGCCAAAGAAATCAAGAAAGAGCTGAGCGTCTACGTTGACGATACCGCGAAGCCAGCCGACGCTCCGGCCGAGGAGTAACGTGTGGGTGCCGATCAATCGACCGCGCTTCTGCATGGCAAGCGCCTTGTGCTGGGCGTGACCGGCAGTATTGCTGCCTTTAAGGCGGTCGGTCTGCTACGGACATTGAAGGGACATGGCGCGTCCGTTTCGGTCGTAATGACGAACAGCGCGACGAAGTTCGTGACGCCACTGACGTTTGAAGTACTGTCCGGCGAACCGGTAACGGTCGATCTCTTTCAGGCTCACGAGGAGATGAAGCATCTGACGGTGCCCGAGCACGCCCACGCTGTCATTGTTGCGCCGGCGACCGCGAATGTCCTGGCCAAGGCCGCGGTTGGGTTGGCGGATGACGTGCTCTCCACCATGCTGCTCACGGCTCGTTGTCCGCTGATCGTTGCGCCGGCTATGGATGGAGGTATGTGGGAGCATCCCGCCGTTGTTGAACATGTCAAGATGCTTCGATCTCGTGGGGTCATTGTGCTGGATCCTGACGTCGGTCCTCTGGCGTCTGGGCGGATCGGACAGGGAAGGCTGGCAGCTGAGTCACGAATCGTTGAAGCGCTGCAGGCATCCGTAGCCTCACAGGCCGATTGGCTGGGACAGCGGGTGCTGGTTTCCGCAGGACCGACCCAGGAAGCGATCGATCCCGTCAGATTTATTTCCAATCGTTCGTCGGGGAAGATGGGCTACGCGATTGCCGAAGCAGCTCGTGATCGAGGTGCAGAAGTGGTTCTGGTGACCGGGCCGACTGCATTGGCCCCGCCTTCAGGTGTGAAGGTCATTTCTGTGGTCTCAGCCCATGAGATGGCCGATGCGCTTTTCCGGCAATTTGACTGGGCCACAGTAGTGATTATGGCGGCAGCCGTTGCGGATTTTCGCCCCAAGCAACAGGCCGGTCACAAGCTCAAAAAGGGAAGCTCTCCGGCCTTCGCGCTTGAATTGGAGACGGCTCCGGACATTCTCTCAATGTTATCGGCCCGACGGACGACCCAAATTCTCGTCGGGTTCGCGGCGGAAACCGAACGGCTGATCGCGCATGCAACGGCAAAGCTGGCTGCCAAAGGGCTGGATATGATCGTGGCCAATGATGTGACGAAGGAAGGTGCGGGATTCGGCAGCGACGACAATGCTGCTGTGATCCTCACACGTTCCGGAGGACAGAAAGAATTCGCGGTCATGCCAAAGCGGCGGCTCGCTGATGCTATTTTAACCGAAGTCCGGCACCTGCAATCAATGGGGCAACCCTCTTCTCTCACGACGGAGTAGGTATGGGATCCGGCGCCAACAAATCCTTGAATGCAGCGGAAATCGATCGATTGGCCCTGGAGGTTGCCACCTCACCAGGCTCAAAGGCATTTTTGCCCCTGGCGGAAGAGTATGGCAAAGCCGGCATGTGGGATGAGGCAGCGGGTGTGCTCGAGGACGGGCTCAAACTCAACCCGCAGTTCATTACGGCCATGGTCGCGCTGGGGCGCGCGTATGATCAGCTGAATCAGCCTGTCAAAGCCGTGGCGATTCTCGAAGAGGCCGTCAAATTGAGTCCGGAGAATCTGCGTGCGCACCGGACTTTGGCGAAGATTTATACGGCTCAAGGAGCGAAAGAAGCCGCGCTGCAATCCTGTCGGGCTATTCTCGCCGCCAATCACCAAGATCAAGAAGCTTTGGCGCTGTGTGCCAAACTTCAGCCACCCGCCGTTGGAGATTCCCCGGCACCATCGAATGTCGCGGCTGCGACAGTGGTTCCACCGGTCGAAGTCTCGGTCGGCACGGTAGATCACCAAGCAGCGGCTGCGGAAATTCCCCTATTGGTACAAGGTACTCCGGTCGGTGTAAACGCAGAGGCAGGCTTCTCTCCAAAAGAAAGAGCGGACGTCGCTCAGCTTCGGCGATGGCTTGGGAATATCGAGCTGAATCGGCGTGACCGCAATCCTCCGGCTGACTGATGGCGCAAACTTGCCAATGAGTTCAACAGTTTGACCATCCTGGTCTGGACTGCTAGAATGCCGCCTTTTGGCTCAAGGGGTGAAGGCGGTCAGGACCTCGTCAAAGGCGCGTATCCGATTATGTTGCGTGTGCTGGTCCTGCATGGGCCCAATCTCAATCTCCTTGGACGCCGTGAAGAATCGATCTATGGTACGGCGACGCTTCGGGATATCGATGCCTCCTTGCGGAAGCTCGGCGGCGAACTAGGGGTGACGCTAGACATTCGCCAGTCGAATCTGGAGGGAGAACTGGTCACGTGGATTCAGGAGGCGCGCGGGGCCTATCAGGGTATCATCATCAACCCGGCGGCCTACACGCATACGAGCGTGGCGATACGGGATGCGTTGGCAGCCGTGGACATGCCTATCGTAGAAGTCCATCTTTCGAATATTTATCGGCGTGAAGAATTTCGCCGGCATTCGTACGTGTCAGGAGTGGCGTTAGGGCAGATTTCCGGACTCGGCCCCGCAGGCTACGGACTCGCACTCCGAGGATTATGCGAACATCTGTCATCGAGTAAGCCCAAATTGGGTCGAACGGGGAGCCGATCGGGACGGGGCGCGAAGACGCGCAAGTCGTGAACATGGCAAGACGTATTGTATGGATGAAGGGGGCATAGAGTGATTTCGACTGTCGATTTTCGGAACGGTGTTCGCCTGATGGTGGAAGGTGAGCCATTTTATATTGTCGAATTTCAACATGTGAAGCCCGGAAAGGGCGGTGCGTTCGTTCGGACCAAGCTGAAGAGCTATCTGTCCGGGAATGTCCTTGATCGGACCTTCCGGTCTGGAGAGCGGTTTGACGAGCCTGACTTGGAAGAACGAGAGATGCAGTTTTTGTATGCCACCGGAGACGCGTACACCTTCATGGACACAGAGACCTATGAACAGCTGACGTTTGAAAAAAATCAGCTTGGCGAGAATGCGGACCTGTTGAAAGAGAATATGACGGTGAATATTCTTGTCTATGAGCATAGGCCGATCACTGTCGAACTTCCCAATTTCATTGAACTCAAGGTCGTCGATGGAGAGCCCGGTGTGCGGGGAGACACCGCTTCAGGAGGCACCAAGCCGGTGATTGTTGAAACCGGCGCGACGATCAAAGTGCCGCTCTATTTAGAAGTCGGCACGGTAATCAAAATTGATACTCGCACTCGGTCCTATGTGGAGCGTGTCAGGTGAGCAAGCGTCGATCGTCCCCGTCGAAGAAGAAGCCTCGTGCAATCATCCTCCCGGCCGCCTTTAATTCTGAGGCCCAGGACCTCTTGCTGACTGGTGGTCAGACCAAACAGATTCAAGATCTTATCGATCTTCTTCGCAGAAACAACCTCACGGAGTTAGAGCTTGAGCGGCAGGGCGTCCGGATCCGCGTTCGGCATGAAGCTGGGGCCAAAGCGGTGACGGTATCCGCACAGGACGCAGTTCCGAGCGCCGTTCAGCCTGCGGTACGGCCCACGACGGCCGCCGGTTCGCCCCCGGACGACACGGCCGGATTGGTGACCATCACATCCCCTATCGTCGGAACATTTTACCGATCTCCGTCTCCAGACGCGGATGCCTATGTCGAAGAGGGAGATTTCGTCAAGAAGGGGCAGGTGCTGTGTATCGTCGAAGCCATGAAACTGATGAATGAAATCGAGTCCGAAACGGACGGGCGTATTGTCAAGATCTTGGCGGAAAGCACTAAGCCGATTGAATATGGTCAGGCCTTGTTTTTGATTGATCCTAAAGCCACCGCGTAATTCGTTCTCGCCGTACCGGAGCCAACGCGTGTTCAAGAAAGTTCTCGTTGCCAATCGCGGAGAGATCGCGCTGCGGGTGATTCGAGCTTGTAGAGAGCTCGGCATCAAGACCGTCGCGATTCATTCTGAAGCCGATGCCGCAAGTCTGCACGTGCGAGCGGCCGATGAAAAAGTGTGCGTCGGTCCTGCGGAAGCTGCACTAAGTTATCGCAATATTCCCAATGTATTGAGCGCCGCAGAAATTACCAGCGTGGATGCCATTCATCCCGGTTACGGGTTCCTGTCGGAAAACGCGCACTTTGCCGAGGTGTGCGAGTCCATCGGCATCAAGTTCATCGGGCCCACGTCTGAGAACATCGCCATGATGGGGGATAAGGCCAAAGCCCGTGAGGTGGTGGCCAAGCGGGGACTGCCGGTCACACCCGGGAGTCTCGGAGAACTGAAGAGCGAAGACGACGCATTGCAGGCCGCGCACAAGATCGGATTTCCCGTCATTATCAAGGCGACTGCAGGAGGCGGAGGGCGCGGCATGCGCGTGGTGAACAAGGCCGAAGATTTGGGCCGGGCCTTTCAAGCCGCGCAAGCCGAAGCCAAGTCCACATTCGGTAACGAAGGCGTCTATCTGGAGCGATATTTTCTGGAACCGCGCCATATCGAAGTTCAAGTGCTGGCCGATCACCGGGGCCATGTCATTCATCTGGGCGAACGTGATTGTTCGATCCAACGGCGGCATCAGAAGCTGGTGGAAGAAACCCCCTCTCCTGTGATCGATGACAAGCTGCGACGGGACATCGGCCGTGTTGCCGTCGAGGCCGTCAAGGCTGTGCAGTACCGGAACGTTGGGACGGTTGAATTCTTGCTCGACAAAGACCGAAATTTCTTCTTCATGGAGGTGAACACCCGCATTCAAGTCGAGCATCCGATTACCGAAATGGTCACCGGCATCGACTTGATTAAAGAACAGATTCGCCTTGCGGCAGGGGAGATTTTGACGATCAGGCAGCAGGATGTCACGATGAACGGGCATAGCATCGAGTGCCGGATCAATGCGGAGGACCCTGAGAAGTTTACCCCATCGCCCGGTCTGATCACCAAGTATAGCGCTCCCGGAGGGTTTGGAGTCCGAGTCGATTCCGCCATGGAGTCCGGGGCGACAGTCGTTCCGCACTATGATTCCATGATCGCCAAGCTGATTACCCATGGACGGGACCGCCAGGAAGCCATCGCTCGCATGCGGCGCGCACTCGACGAATTCGTGATCGATGGCATTAAAACGACGATTCCGCTCCATCGAAGAATTTTCGACGACGCCGATTTCCAAAAGGGCCATGTCTCCACGGCGTTCTTGGAGCAATTGTTGGCTCGATAGCCTCACGCTGATTCTTGTTCGAGTTCTCTCTCAGATCCTCCCTTCGGCTCGGTATGATCGTGCTCTCTGCCGGGTGATTCCCCACAGGCATTCTGATAAAATGTCCGTTGTGAAGGCATGTCGTTGTAGGATGAAGGTATGAAGCGGGTAGGGATTCTTCTTGGAGTGGTGGCCATTGGGTTGGCCATCGGCGGGTATGTGTTCTTCAATGGAGAACGCAAAGCACCGGTGCGATTTCGAACAGCGGGAGTCGAGCGGGGGGCGGTCGTTTCCGTGGTCAGCGCGACAGGGACAATCAATCCTGTTGTTTCGGTTCAGGTCGGCACCCAGGTGTCTGGGATGGTCAAGAGTCTGCATGCGGATTTCAACACGCGGGTCAAGGCGGGAGACATCGTTGCGGTCATCGATCCGGAGCCATTCAAGGCCCGGCGTGAGCAGGCGGCCAGCAATCTTGAAATGGCACGGTCGAGTGTGGCACGTGCCCGGGCGGATCTGGCGCAACGGAAACGGGAACGTGACCGGGTGCAGCCGTTAGTGGAGCAGCAATTCGTCTCCCAGAACGACGTCGACGTTGCAGTCACAAATTATGAGAGCGCAGAAGCGCAACTGCGGGTCGCGGAAGCTCAAGTGCGCCAGGCTGAGGCTGCATTGAATGTTGCTGAGTTGGAACTGAAGCACGCTGTCATCCGATCGCCGGTCGATGGGATCGTCGTCGCGCGGAATGTGGAAGTGGGACAGACCGTCGCAGCCAGTTTTGCTACGCCGAATCTCTTCTTGATTGCCCTGGATCTGACCAAAATGCAGGTGGATACCAATGTGAGCGAGTCGGATATCGGCGGTATGGCCGAAGGAAAAACCGCCACGTTCACGGTCGATGCCTATCCGGGGGTCCAATTTGCAGGCACCATTCGGCAGGTGCGATTGGCGCCGATCAATGTACAAAATGTCGTGACCTACAACGTGGTCGTCGCGGTGGACAACCGGGATCTTCGCCTGAAGCCTGGGATGACGGCCAATGTTTCAATCGTGGTTGCCCAGAGAGAAGGGGTCTTGAAAATCCCCAATGCCGCGTTGCGGTTTATTCCACCCTCGAGTGATGGGGGAGAAAACCATGCCCGTGAGGGAACAGGTGATACACACGCGGGGCGTACTGGCGGTGGAACCGTCGCCCTCTCGTCGGAATCCAACGGGCCACCGAGAAGGATCTGGAAGATGGGAACGACAGGAGAGCCGGAGCCACTCTCGGTTCAAACAGGAATTTCAGATGGCATGTGGACGGAAGTCATGGCCGGCCCGATTGCTGAAAGTGACAAGGTGATTATCGGAATCGATTCACCGCGAGGTGAGCGGCGAGCCAGCGAACTCCCTCCAGGTTTCGGTGGCGGCGGCGGACAACGGCGGCCTTCGCGAGACCGGGGCCTCTAGGTACTCCTTCCTCTGACACAGAGCATGCTCAAAAATTGCGCGGCGGAAAACCATGTTGATCGAATGCCAGGATCTGTGGAAAATCTATCGTCTCGGTGATGTGGAGGTTCAGGCGCTCCGTGGATTGAACCTGTCCATCGAACAGGGCGAGTTTGTCGCAATCATGGGAGCATCGGGTTCTGGAAAATCCACCCTGATGAACATCCTCGGTTGCCTTGATCAACCCACTCGAGGACGCTATTCCTTGAATGGGGTCGACGTGGCGGGACTGCGCTCCGACCAGTTGGCCGAGATCAGAAACGGGCAGATTGGATTTGTCTTTCAGAGCTTCAATCTGATTCCCCGGACCAGCGCGCTGGAGAATGCACAACTACCGCTGTTTTATCGTGGAATGTCGCTGCGTGAACAGCGGGCAATGGCGACGAGTGCCTTGAGCCGTGTCGGCCTGCAAGGGCGGGAGGGGCATTACCCGACACAGCTTTCAGGGGGCCAACAGCAGCGTGTCGCGATTGCGCGGGCATTGGTGGCCGGACCTTCTCTCCTCTTGGCCGACGAACCTACCGGCAATCTGGACACCGAATCGAGCCGGGAAATTATGGCGATTCTCGATGCCTTGAACAAAGAACAAGGCATGACGATCATTCTCGTGACGCATGAAACGGATATCGCCGCCTATGCTGATCGGGAAATTGTCATCAAGGATGGACGAGTACTGTTAGACCGAAACACTCAGGCGGGCGCGCGACCGTCGCCGTCAGGGGCGTGATGCCGGCGTTCATTCTCCTCACCGTGTGGACTGCCGTTCGGGTTCTTGGACGGAATCGGCTTCGAGCCGGATTGACCATGCTCGGAATCGTGATCGGTGTTGGTGCTGTCATTGCGATGGTCAGTATTGGCGAAGGGGCGAAAGCTGCCGTCGCCCAGCGTGTGGCCAGCATGGGCACTAACGTCATCATCATCTTTCCTGGTGCGATGACGACAGGCGGTGTACGAAGCGGACAGGGTGGCGCAGTGACGTTGACGGTGTCGGATGCCCTGGATCTCAAGAAACGTATTCCGCTGCTGCACGAGACGGGCTGGGGCAAGCGGGACGTCATGCAGATCGTCAATGGGAATAAGAATTGGAATGGGACAGTCAACGGGGTCTCGCCGAGCTATTTGACGATCCGGGATTGGTCGTTCACCAGCGGGGGGGCGTTTACACAACAGGATATGGACACCGCTGCGTCTGTGGCCCTGGTGGGGCAGACGACCGTCGACAATCTGTTCGACGCAGGGGAAGAGCCGGTCGGATCGGTCATCCGCATCAAGAACATGCCGTTTCGCGTGATCGGCGTCCTGGCGCCCAAAGGGCAATCGGCCCAAGGATCGGACCAAGACGACATTATTTTTATCCCGTTCACCGCCGCGGAGCGAAAAATCTTCGGTACGCAATTTCTCGGGTCCGTTGGAGCGGTGTTTGCCTCGACGGAACGACAGGAGGATCTCGCACCGGCGGTCGAGCAGATTCGTGAAGTCCTTCGGCTGCGGCATCGGCTTCAGCCGGGGCAAGAAGACGACTTCATGGTTCGCACCCAAGTCGATATCGGAAAAGTGCAGGAAGGGGCGAGTGAGACGATGACGCTCATGCTGTTTACCATTGCGTCAATCTCGCTCTTGGTCGGCGGCATCGGCATCATGAATATTTTGCTGGTGTCGGTCACGGAGCGGACCAGGGAAATCGGGGTGCGCATGGCGGTGGGGGCCAAACGGCGACATATCATGGCGCAGTTTCTGATTGAAGCGACGACGATCAGCTTACTGGGAGGCTGCCTTGGCATCGTCCTTGGGGTCGTAGGAGCCCGGGTGACGTCCGTGATCGCCGGCTGGCCCACAATCATTTCACCGGACACTGTTGTGACCGCCTTCGCGTTTTCTGTCGCCGTCGGGCTGTTTTTTGGATTGTACCCAGCCAACAAAGCGGCGCGACTCAATCCCATCGACGCGTTACGGTATGAGTAACGTCCTGCCGGATGATCGGTTACGTTACCTGTGGCGTGTCAAGGACGGATTCGATGGTACGCAGGGCGCGTGTGTTTATTAGCAGACCACAGTGCGGTGTTAGGCAGGATCAGTAGCCAATGAGAGGGAGACTTCGATGCGCGGGTTAGTCTTGTCCACCGTCTTATAGAGATGGGTTTCGACGATCCGGTTGTCATTAATCCCAAGCCCTTCGCAAATCGCGTCCTGGGTGATCTTGAGGCCGCTGTCGAGGTCGCGCCGAAGGACGGTCGTAAAGAAGAACCGAACGGAAAAGGCGAGTAAGCCGGACTGCAGCCGCTCCATCAGAGGCACGCGAGCAGGCGATTGCGCCAGGGCGAGCCAGACCTGCCGACCCACCTCTGCTTTGTACGTGCGTCCGGCAGCAGACAAGAGTCGCCGGCCATTGACCGTGGCATAGTGTTTGTTGATGCTGGGAGGAATCGGCAAGGTCAGCATGAGTCGATCCGCGGTGACCAGCGTGGGACCACCCGGTGCGTGCTGTCCGATGTCGACTCTTCGAGCAGTGCGGCGTGGTGTAATCGGAATGGCGCCATTCACTGCATTCAATGGTGCAGGGAGGGGCGCAGCCGGTTGATTGGGGAAAGATCGATACGAGGTCAGGCGAATTGGGATCTTTGAGGACCGGACACCTGTGCGTCGGTGGCGCGAGGGCATGAACCGCACTATAACAAATTCATGATCTTCGACATATTTTGCTCATAACGGTCTTCCGTCCGAGCAATATAACGGCGCCATTCACTGGGGTTCCAGAGTTCCAGACGGTGATACAGGCCGACCAAAATCACTTCTTGGTCTTCATCGACGGGGACCATTTTCCGCAAGCGACCTGGAATCAAAATCCGCCCTGCCTTATCGAGTTCAGAGGTTCCGGCTTCCGAGACAACGAAGTGCATGAAGAGGCGGCTTTGGTCTTCATCCAATGAAGACTTGGTCCGTTCGAGCACCTGCTCCCATTCCTTGGTGGAATAGATGAGCAGCGACTGCTCCGGGCCTTTGAGGAACACGACAGCCTGCCCCCCAGATTCGATCTGTTCGCGAATGGGCGAGGGGACAATGAATCGTCCTTTCTCATCCATCTTACAGAGGTATTCGCCAGCAAACATGGAGGGTTTCCTAGTTTAGATGTCGGTGGCGGACCGGGTCTGGTCGCGAATCCACTGTTCTAAATCCGTACGCACAAATCGCCATTCTTTTCCGAGCTTGAACGCCGGCAGCCGCCTGGTCTGCAAGTAGCGATAGAGCGTGCGTGGTGTGATCTTGAGATACTGGCACGTCTCCGCCAGGGTCATTAATTCGCTCTTGGGGGACGTCCCCATCGCGCCACCAGAGATCATCATTGCAACCAGATCGAATCATACGGCTCCCGACCGTGAGCGTATTCTAGGGATCAGTAGAAAATTGTCAAGGAAAATATATGACAATGCCTGTCACTGACTGTCAATGCCTGCTGATGCATCGCCACTGTCTTGAGTCTGATCCATCATGGCCTCGATCTCGGGACCAACATCCTCACCCATCTCCTCCCCCATTGTTTTCATGAAGCGAGCCATGCTGCGTGGATCGTTTTCGTCCAATCCACCAAGATTGTCGGCGTCCGCCAGCGATTCAAGCCGTGCTTCTTCGGATTTGGGTGCGGAAAATCGTGACAGGAGACGGTCCATCTGAGAGCTGCCACAGTGGGTACAGGTTACCGGCGCTTGGTTGCGGAGACTGAGAATCAGTACGGCACTTCGTGCTCGGCAGTCGTGGCAGCGATATTCATAAATCGGCATGTTTTTCCTCACGCAGGTCACAAGAGTTGAAGTTTTCGTTGGGCGAATATTCGGTCGGGAATGTGATTCGCGTCCACAGTGCGGCCGAGCGTCAGGACGAAGACGTGGCTGGAGCCAGCCTTGCGCAGGGTTTTCGCACAGACGTCTACCGTCGTGCCGGTTGTCAGGACGTCATCAATCAATAGAATGCGTTTGTCTGCGATGGATGCGGGCCGTGGTACCGCAAAGGCACCGCGGAGATTGTTCAGCCGCTCTCTCCGGGAGAGTGACGTCTGAGGCGGTGCCGGGGCAATCCGAATCAACGCCGTGCCAGAGACCGGGATGGTGAGATGCCGGCCGATCCTGTCGGCGAGGAGCAGCGATTGATTGAATTCCCGCTCGCGCAGCCGCTCGGCGTGCAACGGGACGGGGATAATCAGGTCGATGTCCTCCAGTGGTGGAAGCCGGTCGATCATGAGACGGGCTAACGGATCTGCCAGCGAGACTTTGCCGCGATATTTGAACAGGCAAATCGCATCTTGTAGAGGGGGACGATAGGGATAGAGCGTCCAGGCTTTGGTATAGGAGGGGGGGGCGTTTGTGGCACGATTGGCAGAGATGCCGTGGACTATAGGTCGTAGCGACGGGAGAAACGAATGGACGGTCACAACGCGCGCATCGTGCGGGACTGGGCGGTGCGATGGTGTTCCAGCATGTGGCGCAGAAGTACGGTATCGGATCATCAGCTAAGGGCGTGTGGCAAGCCGCGCACTCAACCGGGAGGAGAAATCGGACAGCCTGACGCAGTAGCCCCGGGATGGATGTTGAGATGGGGAGGGTCATCGCGGCACCTCTAACAGGCTGCGGAAAAACTCATTCTGACCTCTGTAGCCATCACGGGCATCGAGGTTTGAGACGGCGCTGAACAGCCATGCAGGATGCGCAAAAAAGGCCGTCCAGCAAGGCCGTAGCGAGCGAAGAGGCGAATCGTACTCTGTGCCGTACGTTAGCCTCTGAGTGATGCGAGAACGCCGCTGGCGGACTTTTTCGCATCCTGCTAAGACGGGAGTGGCGTCGAGAGCATCTTTAGGGGGACGAGCCTCGTCTGTCAAGGTTGTCGCGTTCTGAGCGGTTGTGCTATACGAGAGCGAGTGCGTCGTGCCGGGCTCATTCACCCGCCTACGCAGGAAGCCACGGTTGTCAAGCCGTGGAGGAATGCGCAGAGGGTGTCCTCAGAAGCCTTGGCAAAGGTGGACAAGCTTCGGCGAGGTGTCGCCGAAGACCCCAATGGGGCCACGGCTGTCAAGCCGTGGGGCTCCACCCGCATGGTGTATAGGTGGAGAATGGGGCGTCGTTCCGATGGTGAGACTCACACAAGTGTCCAAAACCTATATGCGTGGCGAGACGACCGTCTCCGCGTTGATCGATGTCAGTCTGGAAATCCGGCGAGGAGAGTTCTGCGCCTTCGTCGGGCCAAGCGGCTGCGGGAAGAGTACCTTGTTGAACATGATTGCGGGATTGGATCAGCCGACGTCTGGTGAGGTCCTGATTGAGACCCGATCCACTCGTCAATTGACTAGCGCCGAATGGACGAAGATCCGGCGCGAAACGATTGGGATTGTTTTTCAGGCCTTTCATTTGGTTCCTGGCTTGACGGCGGAAGAAAACGTCGCGTTGCCCTTGCTTCTGCGCGGGGAGGGGGGACGCGGGGCGGCGACACGGGTGGAGGAATTGCTCGAGATGGTGGGGATGACCAGGCGGAAGCGCCATCGGCCCGGCGAGTTGTCCGGCGGCGAACAGCAGCGGGTGGCGATCGCCAGGGCTTTGGTGCATCAGCCGAGGCTGCTCTTGGCGGATGAGCCCACCGGCAATATCGATTCGCATCAGGGAGCGGACATCATGGCGCTCATGAAGTCGTTGGCGAAGGCCGGCGGGCAGACGGTGCTGCTCGTCACACATAGTGAACAGGCGGCGCAGGCTGCCGATTATACGTGGACGATGCAGGATGGGCGATTGGTCGAGCGTACAGTGCAGATGTCCGAACCGGTGCCATTATGACGGATCTGTCAACCACGATTGCCGGCGTCCGATTCCCCAGCTGCTTCATGAACGCGGCGGGAGCCCTCTGTGTCACGAGAGACGAACTGGTCGCGCTTGGGGAGTCCGGTGCGGGGGCGATCGTCACCAAGTCGATGACGGTCGAACCGAGACAGGGGAATCCTGAACCGCGCTATTATGGGTTTCCCGGCGGGTCGATTAATTCCATGGGCCTGCCGAATCTGGGCTACCAGGCCTATGCCGAATTGATCCCTGACCTCAAACGATACGGCAAGCCGGTCATTGCCAGCGTGGCGGGACTCTGCGAGGATGATTTTCCGACCATTGCGGCGATTATTAATGCCGCACAGCCGGATCTCATCGAAGTGAACCTCTCGTGTCCGAACATTCCAGGTAAACCACAAATCGGGTATGACCCAGATGCGTCCGAGCGGGTGATCAAGCGGGTGCGGAGTCTCATTACGGTCCCGATGGGTCTGAAGCTTCCGCCGTATTTTGATCCTGCTCATCATGAGGTGATGGGAAAAGTCATCGGACGGCATGGGATCGATTTTTTGAATATGATCAATTCGGTGGGCAACGGCCTGGTCGTCGATCCGGAGCGGGAAGCCGTCGTCATCAAGCCCAAGGGTGGGTTCGGCGGATTAGGCGGCCGCATCATCAAGCCGGTTGCGCTGGCGAACGTCCGCGCGTTCTACAAGGTGTTCCAGGGAAGAATTCCGATCATCGGAACGGGCGGTGTGGTGGATGGGGTGGATGCGTTCGAACATGTCTTGTGCGGCGCCTCTGCCGTGCAGATTGGCACTGTGTTGGTGGAAGAGGGATTGGGAGCGTTCGACCGGCTTAAGAATGAGTTGGCGACTGTGCTGGCACGGAAGGGGTATCGCTCGCTGGCGGACTGCCTGGGGACAGTCAAAGAGTTGTAGGATTACCGTGGGCCGAAGTCGCGCGGCAATAACCCCAGTTGCATGGATTGGCGAAGAAGTTGGGCGACATTGCGGACATTGAGCCGTCGCATCATGTTGAAACGATGCACTTCGACGGTGCGGACGCTGATGTCCAGCGAAGCGGCGATCTCGCGATTCGTGCGGCCCCTGGCAACTCGTTTTAAGATCTGAGACTCTCGCGTGGTGATGTGGCGTGCCGGTTTATGGTTGCGCTGGCCCGGTTCAAGCTGAAGTGCCGTGTTGCCTCTGGTTCTCGCCATCCTGTGCTCCTTTGCCTTGTGTGGAATCGAGTCTAACAAGGGATACACAAGCTGTAAACGAAACCGGCGATCTGTGCAGGGCCCTCTCTTCGTGCATTCCTGGACGTGTGTAAAGGCCGATGGTTCCCTTCCTTAAAGCCCTATCACTGATTCTTCTCGCGCATGTCACGCAGCGTCCGCTGCGGACCTTGCTGACGATCACCGGGGTTGCGCTCGGCGTCTCTGCCTCCGTGGCGGTCCGCACCGCGAACGTCGATGTCCTCCACTCATTTGAACAGACGGTCTTAACTGTGGCGGGACCGACGACCTTGGAAATTTCCGGAGGAGAAGTGGGGCTAGATGAGCGGTTGATCACGGCCGTGCGTCACGTTTCCGGTGTCACGGCGGCTTCTCCGGTGATTCTTCAGACGGCGGTGAAGGCGGGTGACGGAGCGACAAGCCAGGCTGTTCAGGTCCTGGGTCTGGATTTGCTTGCGGAAATCGACTCGCGAGGGTTTCGTGTCGGCCATCAGCCGGCAGAGCGACGCTGGGAGACCATGCTTGATTCCAATGCGGTGCTGCTGGGTCGCAAGCAGGCGGCGGACTGGCATGTGTCGATGGGCGATACGGTCGACCTCTTAGTCGGTCCTGGTGTGGTGACATGCCGGGTGTCCGGGATTCTGGAGGATGCTGCAGATCGGACCTCATCCTGGGATCGTGTGGCGGTCATGGATATTGCTGCGGCGCAAGTGACATTCGCCATGGTGGGCCGTTTGGATCGAATTGACCTTATCACTGAAGAAGGAACATCGGTTGAAGCCATTGCGGAGGCCGTACGGGCAATCGTGCCGCCACACGTCACCGTCGAGCGCCCGGCAAGCCGAACCAACCAAGTCGAGCAGATGTTGCGGGCATTCCGGCTGAACTTGACCGTGCTGAGCTGGGTGGGGCTGTTGGTTGGGATGTTCTTAATCTATAACACGATGGCCTTCGCGGTGGCCCAACGCAGGCGAGAAATTGGGATTTATCGTGCGATTGGGATGACGCAAACACGTGTTGCCGTTCTGTTTTTACTTGAGGCCGCAGTACTGGGATTGATCGGAGGTGCGCTAGGAAGTGTGACGGGCTTTGTGCTGGCCCAGCAGTTGACGGCACTCCTGAGCCGGACCATTTCGGATCTCTACGTGCCTGTAGGATCAGGTGGCGGGCATGTGCTTGAATCCGGCTGGTTCTGGACCTTGACACTCGAAGGTCTTGCCGTTGGGTGTCTCGTCTCAATGATTGGCGCGATAGGCCCAAGCCTGGATGCGGGCAGAACGGCACCGGCTCTCGCGTTGGCACCAGGGGATTATGAAGCGGGGCATCAGTTACAAGTGGCCGGCTTGAGTCTTGTTGGGCTGGGGCTGCTTGCCGTAACGGGAGCGCTGAGTTTCGCTGGACCGGTGGATGGCGTGCCACTCCCGGGCTATCTGGCCACCCTCTGTTTACTGGCCGGGTTATCGTGTCTCGCACCAATCTGTGTTACCGGATGGCGCCGCAGCAGGCGGCAAGGTGGACTCAATCCCGAGATGCAAGGGGTCATGCGTGACATTGCGATCGATCATGCCTCACGGAATCCAGGCCGCAATGGGGTCACGGTGTCTGCGTTGATGGTTGGCTTGGCGATCATGATCGGGGTCTTGGTGATGGTCCGAAGTTTCCGGCATACGGTGGAAGTTTGGGTGGCCGAGACGGTGATCGCGGATGTTGTGGTGGCTCCCTCGCTGTGGTTACGCGGAACGGAGGCGGGAAGTGTGGGCCGAAGCCTGCCCTCATCCTGGTCGGCCGTGTTGGCATCGATCCCGGAAGTCTCGGCGGTCGATACCTACCGTGACGTGCGAGTTGTGGTCAATGGCCAGCGTGTCGCCATCGTTTCGCGCGATTTGCGCCTGCATGCGCGAATGAGCCGATATCTGTTGCGCCAGGGTGACTCGTCGGAGCAACTCAACCATGCAGCGGACGTCGGTGGGGTGTTGGTATCTGAAATCTTAGCCGGGAAACTTGGAGTGCAGGAAGGTGACAGTCTTGACATCGTGACGCCGGAAGGACGAAAGCAGTTTCCCATCGTGGCGGTATTCTACGATTACGCCACCGACGGCGGAAAAATCCTGATGGATCGCGCGCTGTACCAATCGCTGTGGCATGACGAGTTGGTGACGGTCTATCCGGTCTATCTGGCCGCCGGTGTGGATCTGGATCGAGTCAGGAATACGATGGCCGCCAGATTGCAGGACGCGGGAGGCGGCCGGTTTCCTCCCTTGCTGATCAGTAATGCCGAACTACGAACGGAAATCTTGGAGATCTTCGATCGAACGTTTCTGATGACCTATGTCCTCGAAGCCATTGCGGTCATCATCGCGATGCTTGGGATTATCAATACGCTGGTGACATCCGTACTGGAACGACGCCGGGAGTTTGCGACGATTCGAGCCATCGGGGCAAGCGAAGGACAGGTGACGCAATTGGTCCTGTGGGAGGCGGTCTACTTGGGGGTGGTCGGGATCGGACTGGGTCTTGTGGGAGGCGGAGCGCTCTCGCTGTTGTTGGTGAACGTCATCAATAAACAATCATTCGGTTGGACCATTCACATGATCATTCCTTGGGGAGGCCTCGCGCAGGCGGTTCTTCTGGCGGGGGGGGCCACCGTTGTCGCTGGATTGTTCCCGGCGCGATGGGCTGCGCAACAGCCGGTGGCTGAAGGGCTGAGGGACGACTAGGCATGTCCCTTATTCGATTCAGAAGGCGATGAGTGCGACCGGCTCAATGTTCATTGGTATTATGGGGGCCGTGGTGTTTCTGCTGGCAGTGTTTTCGTTTAGTCAGCGAAACTGGAAAAGCGGGTGCGTGTGGGTAATAGTCGGCCTTGGGATCATTATCGTCATGACCTACCTCGATAAGCCGTCATCGGCACCGTGGCGGTAGTCGGTGTGTCTTGGCACAGGGCAATCCCGTGGCCGCTTCACAGATGCGGGCATACGACTAGTGTTTGTCGCGATGTGTGCCAACGTGGGAGAGGTTTCCTGACACCCACTCCTCGTCGGCACACATCCACGCCGCCGGATTCATTCACACCGCACCGATAGGGTCAGCACGTGACACCCATTCCGTACAGGACCATCCAGCCGCATACAAGCAGCGACTACTTATTATGCTCGTAGGCTGCTCGAAGATCACTGGCTGGAGGATTGGTGCTGCTCACAAAGGAAATTGTCAGATAAATGAACACGGCTGCTCCGACAATAATGCTGCCGAGATAGAGCCAGGTCCTATCCATGGCGTCCTCCTTGGTTGAGGGTGGTCTGCGTGGTCAGACCTATTGAGATTGAGAAGGTTGCGATCTGCGGTTCGGTGATCCATACGGACCTCACCGCTGCATTGAACGGTAGGATCGACAGGGAAATTGTATTGCGAAGTTGGGAGAAGGGAAATCGGGGGAACCCCTTAGCGGAACTGTCTCTGTGGCAGAACGCCCCATGCTGCGATGCGATGTGGAAAGAAGCGGCGAGGCGATCGTTAGGATCGGCTGCGAGAGCTATCCAGCGATGCGACCATGTTTACGATGCGCGCCCGTGCGTCATCGGAGATGTCGGTGAATTGGACGCCCATTCCCGGATAGAAGACGTGCCGTTCTTCTCGTGGTCGGATCCACGCCACTTTCCCTCGCGCGACAATCGGCCGGGTGTGATCGTCAGGCAAGACCAGCTCCAGGGTGAGATCCGTGCCAATCGTCTGCGGGGAAGTGGTTTCGATAAAAATTCCACCGCCTCCGATCTCGCAGGTGACGCCGTTAAAGTCGGAACGGCCTGACGCGGCGTAGCACAGCTTTGCGGCCAGCTGACTGCGGGGATAATTGCGCACTGGCCGAGGCGTGCGATCCGGTTTGCTGAAACTGTTGATGAAGTCGATAATCGCATCCCACGGGACCGTCCCCAGATGTTCATCGGACGGGCTGACTACCGCCAGAGTCTCCGTCGCACTATCGATCTTGAGTGTCTTGCCTTGGTGTTTGGCTGAATGCTTGATGGTCAGCTGCATCATGGTGTGTGACGGCTGAATGTGGTTTGGTGGCGGTGCCCCGGATTGAACGGGGGACCCGCGGCTTATGAGTCCGCTGCTCTACCAACTGAGCTACACCGCCACGGTGACGAGCGGGCGGAAAACGTGGCTGATCATAGCCGAAGAACAGCAGCGCTGTCCACCTGGCGTAAGTCGGTACAGTGGCGGGATCTTTCCATGATCTTGGAGGAGAAACCTGCTAAGGTGGGTTCCTCATTCACGGATGCATATGATGTCGATTGGCAATGGCAGAGCGGTGGTGGTCACTGGAGCCTCGACCGGGATCGGCGCAGCTTGTGCGGTCCATCTGGATCGGTTGGGTTTCTTGGTGTTTGCCGGTGTACGGAAAATCCAAGACGGAACGGCGCTTCAACAACAAGGGACGGGGCTCATCCCGATCTTGCTCGATGTCACAGATGGGGCGCTCATTCAGCAAGCACACGCGCTCGTTGCCGAGAGAGTTGGAAGCAACGGAGTTCACGGACTCGTGAATAATGCCGGCATTGCGGTGGTTGGTCCGCTCGAGGGCGTGCCGATTTCAGACTTGCGAAAGCAGCTGGAGATCAACGTGATCGGACAAATTGCCGTGACGCAGGCATTTCTCCCGCTGATACGGACGGCCCGCGGCCGGATCGTGAACATGGGTTCAATCGCAGGCCGTGGAGCATTGCCGTTGATGGGACCCTATTCTGCGTCGAAGTTCGCGCTGGAAGCGATGACTGATGCCTTGCGATTGGAATTGCAGCAATGGGGAATTCACGTATCGATTGTGGAGCCCGGGGCGATTGCGACGCCGATCTGGGAGAAGTCCGGGAAGGATGCCGCCGCTTTAGAAATAGCCATGCCGACGCACATGCGCAGCCTCTATGCCACACTCGTGGCTGCGGTCAGAACGGTGGTTGGGGAAGCGTCCGCACGGGCTATTGCCACCGATGCTGTTTCGCACGCTGTGGAACATGCGCTGACGGCATCTCGTCCGAAGACCCGGTATCTTGTAGGGACGGATGCCAAACTCCGAGCCGTGATGATCAAGCTGCTTCCCGATCGGCTGTCTGATGCCGTGCTCACCTGGGCGCTCAAATTGCCCCGGTAGGGGCTCTTTCCTGGTATAGGGTTATCGTCTTAACGTATCCAAAACGGTTTTTTGGCAAAACGGTTGCCATTGATCTGAATCGCTATTTCGTGCCGTCCGGGAAAGAGTTTGCGAGTGGTCATGTCGTTGCGCAGTAGGTGACGCTTGGTGAGCGTCATGCTCTCCGCTTTCTGCAGTCGGAGAGTTTTCAGCTTAAAGACCTTCCGGCCGTTTAGTTGCCCTGCATGGTTCTGAAAAGAGATGACATAGTCGGCGACAATGTTCACGGATTGTCTTGCCCGCAGCGTTAGCGAGAATTCAAGCGCGTGGTTCATCTTCACTTGCTTGGGGACGGTGAAGTCTGAGACGCGTACGGGCGGATTGGGTGGAACACCTAACAACCGCATGGCCTTCGGGTGTCCCATCTTGATGAGTGTGCGCAGCGCGTGTCTCATGATATAGCCCATTTCCTTGGGCCGTTGCTTTCCGGACTGTTTCCAGCGTGACAGCGTCGCGATCGCCAAGTCAGGGTCACGTTTGGAGAGATCGTTGATGTGGTTGGCTACGGAACGGGTGACAAACCTGGTCGGGTCGAAGAAAAGGTTGTCGAGGATGGGAATCGCCGCGCCGATGGGGATGACGATCCGTTTCGACCACGGAAGCGTGGGGCGTGTTCCTTCGCTGCAGAGTCGGCGGACATGGTAGTGCTGGTCTGTACTCCATGTGGACAGAGTACGCAGGGTTTGCTCGGGAAAGGCATTGATGAAGGAGCGGATGGCATCCTCTGCGGAAAACCGCATGGTGAGGTCGTGGAGGAGGTCTTGTCAATAGGTGTGTAAATGAGGTTCAGGCGGCGGTCCTCTCGGACTGATCGTTTCTGTCGCGGTTCACACTTCCTGACCGTCTCATTTTCCCATCCTTGAACGGCACACCGGCGGCGAC
>Ga0194120_10000327_pt1 | contig 88570 bp, 86 predicted proteins | sample TA2MahCa65mmetaG_FD_148642 | JGI IMG/M metagenome (GOLD analysis project Ga0194120, IMG submission 148642) | Freshwater microbial communities from Lake Tanganyika, Tanzania - TA2015019 Mahale Deep Cast 65m | ecosystem: Environmental > Aquatic > Freshwater > Lake | place: Tanzania: Lake...
GTTGCCACATGGCCGCGCACGGCAAGATGCACTTCTATCCGTGGGAGGCCCGCCACGGGTTCCAGTACCGCGTGGCCTGCGAGGGCAAGCGGTGGCTCCGGGTAAAGGACGGCTACTGCTACTACCTCGATACGAATGGGCACCTGAAGTTGCACGGCAGCGAGCATGACGGCTACCTCGAGAACCATGGCGCCGTCATCCACCGGCTCCCCTGCGCTTCCTCCTGGGACCATTTCTTCGGGATGGAAGCCTGCCAATTCGTCGACACGCATGCGTGCTATGAGCCGTTCGCTCTGATGGCCGGCCTGCCCGGTCCGCACTGCCCCACCACCCATCGCCGGACTTCCCTGGCAACCGATTCGACCCGGCCTCGATGCCCGACTCGATTCCCGGCGGCGGGGCGAAGCCGAAGCTGGGCAGAGCAAGCGTGGACAACAACCGGCGCCCGTGGAATGGCGCCGGCTACACCGAGTTCAGGGAGGCGCAGAAGAAGATGGTCCGCGCCCACCAGGCCGGGCTGGTCAAGCAGACCGACCACGAGGTCGGTGAAATCCTGTCATCGCTACGCAACAAGTGCGTCCGGGAAAACACGTTGATCGTGTTCGCCACCGACCACGCCGACCACCCCGGCGGCCACGACATGAGCGGCAAGGTGTCTTTCTACGGGACCTGCATGCGAATCCCGCTGATCGTGTCGCCGCCGGGGGTACCAGGGCGACCGTCAACGGCGGCCTCGTTGAGCTCCGGGACGTGACGGCGAAGATCCTCAAGTCGACCGGTTCGGCGATCCCCGCGTACACGGACGCGCGGACGCGCCGGAGGCTTAACCGGACCGACGAACCGCCCCGCAGGTGGATCTTCGGGATGCTGACCGAAGGCGCGATGGCATTCGACGGACGCCGGAAGCTCGCAAAGTACGCGACTGGCGAGGTCTTACTGTTCGACCTGAAGACCGACCGGCTGGAGCAGACGAACCTGGCCGGCGACCCCGCTCACGTCGCCCGGTACCGACAGTTGGATATCGAACTGACCGTGAGATCCCGGAGGATGAGGGCCGTCTAGTCCACTCCTCCAGCACCCGCAGCAGGTATGTCACCGTTTCCAGTCTTGCCGACCGCTACAGGACCAGGTGTTAAAACGGTGCCAGCCGCAGCCACCCCGAGCGTCTAAAGCCCGGCATTTAGACCGGTCGCCGCTGCGCTGACTTGGGCCGAAAGGCCTGCACAACTTCCGCCCGCGTCTCCAGATACGGCCCGCCGATAAGGTCAACGCCGTATGGGACCGCCGCGAACACGCCATCCAGCGTCTCTTTGATGGCTTTCGGTTGACCCGGCAGATTAAGAATCAAACAAGCGCCGCGTACAACGCCCACCTGGCGCGACAGAATCGCCGTAGGAACATATTTCAGCGACACCGCGCGCATGGCCTCGCCAAAGCCAGGCAACACCTTGTCGGCCACGGCCAGGGTCGCTTCCGGGGTCACATCGCGCGGGGCGGGGCCGGTCCCGCCGGTGGTCAAGACCAGGCAACACTGCGCGGCCAGCTCGATCAAGGTAGCCTCAATCTGAGCCTGCTCATCGGGAATCAAGCGTTCAACAAAGGTCACTGGGTTATGCAAGGCCGCCGTCAGCCATTCTTTCAGCGCGGGCAGACCCTTGTCTTCATACACGCCGCCAGAAGCGCGGTCACTGATCGAAACAATACCGATAGCGGCGGATTCAAACGGGAGATATGACATGGGGGCTTTCGGTCAAGATTTCAGCTTATGGAAAGTAACCGCGTCTGGTCTGCGGGATTAGTCGTGCGGAGGCCGACTACAATAGCGAAAAATCCGAACTTCCTGCAAATAAGTTTGCACATGAGCGAGACCACGTGAAAGATGGCCGAATGAGAAATCAATTACTGACCGCAGGCCGTGCTGCCGCGGGGCGATGAGCTTGCGCCTGAAGGCGAAGACCGCTGCAACATCTGGCAGGGGACCTTCCCGGCCCGGAACACGGTCGAAGACGGAAATGCGGCTACCGCGCCTGTGGGTGCCTGCCAACCCAACGGGTACGTGCTCTACAGCACTTCGGGCAACGTCTGGGGATGGTGCGGCGATTGGTCCAGCACCGCATTCCACATCGACGGCTCCAGGTCCGGTCCAGAAGGGCGCCCGACCGGCGGTTCGGAGGTGATCCGCGACGGCTCATATCTGTGCCATGAGTCCTACCGCTACCGCGTCGCCGCCCGCAGCCAGGACACGCTGGATAGCTCTACCGGCAACATGGGGTCAGGGATGCGCGCGCCGTCTGAGGCATCCGCCCGGTGATCGGTGAAGTGGGATCAGGCCAGTGACGCAGTACGTGTCGGTTGACCCGGCCCGGCCCGACCCCGAAGTCATCGCGTGTGCTGCTCGGATCATTCGGGAAGGTGGGCTCGTCGCGTTCCCGACCGAGACAGTCTATGGCCTGGGAGCCAATGCATTCGACCCGGCTGCCGTGGCCGGGGTCTTCCGCGCAAAAGGCCGGCCGTCGGACAACCCACTGATCGTCCACATCGCGGGGACCGACGACCTCGAGATCGCGGCGCGCGCCGTGCCCGAGAAGGCACGGAAGCTGGGGGCCTCCTTCTGGCCCGGTCCATTGACGATGGTGTTGGTGGCATCGCCTGGGGTTCCCCGGGTTACAAGCGGGGGTCTCGCCACGGTCGCGGTGCGCGTGCCGGCCCACCCGGTCGCGACCGCCCTTATCCGCGCCTCCGGGACGCCGGTCGCCGCCCCATCCGCCAACCGGTCGGGGCGTCCAAGCCCGACAAATGCCAGGCACGTGCTCGAGGACCTGGATGGCCGGATCGACATGATCCTTGACGGCGGCCCGTGCACGGTCGGCGTCGAGTCCTCGGTGATCGACCTCACCGGGGATCCGCCGGTGCTCCTCAGGCCTGGAGGCCTGTCAAGGTCGTCGATCGAGGCCGTGATCGGTGATATTCGCACCCTGGAGCAGGCGCCGGAGGCGGCGAACCGCTCGCCGGGCACCCGGTACCGACACTATGCGCCGAAGGCGCGCGTGATCCTGGCGGGCCCTGGCGAGGTAGCGAGGGAGGTCGCCAGGCATCTGAGCGACGGCAGAAGGGTCGGAGTGATGGCAGTGCACCCGGTTCCTGGCGGACGGGCCGGACTCAGTGTGCGCATGATGTCGGCCGACCCCGCTGGCTACGCCCGCGAGTTGTTTGCGGCGTTGCGCGAAATGGACGACCTGAACTGCGAAGTGATCGTTGCTGAGACGGTCGACGAACGAGGGCTGGGTTCGGCCGTAATGGATCGGCTCAGGCGAGCGTCGCAGGGGGACTCCGCAGGACCCAGCCAGGGCTCGTGAGCTTGATTCGTCATTCAGGATCGGCGGGCGCCAACGTGGGTTTGAATTACGAGACGTGAATCTCCCGGGCCCGGCCCGTGTCCACGTCGTAGACGAATCCCCGTATCGAATCGCGGTGGAGCAGCAACTCGCAGGCCCGGAGCTTTCGAACGCCTGTGCTGACGTGCTTTTCGAGGTCGGTGAAGGTGCCGATCGGGAATGCCAAGTCGGAACCGCTCGAGCTACGGATCCTCTCACGCAGGTCGTCATCGGTGAAGGTCATCATCCCGCAGCGGGTGTGGGCCACGACCATGATCTCCTTCGTTCCCAGTATGTGTTGCGAGATGACGAGGGAGCGAACGATATCGTCTGTGATAACGGCTCCGGCGTTCCGGATCACGTGGCCGTCACCCTCGGCGAGCCCGAAGGCCTTCGCGATGATGATGCGTGCGTCCTTGCACGCGACCACCGCGACTCCCCTTTTGGGCCGCGCCGTGAGGCCTGCGTTGCGGTAGCTCTCGGCATACCGCTCGTTGTAACTCAGCAACTCGTCGATAACGCTCATCATCACCCCACGAAAAAAAGGCGTCGTGTCGGGTCAGGATCGTCCCGGTTCGGGGTCCGCTTCAGCGAGGATAGCGCGTGCCCGGCTTACGACCGGGACGTCGACCATCTCGCCATCGAGGGAAATTGCGCCTCGCCCCTCGCTTGCCGCGCTCTCCCATGCCGCGATGACCCTGCGCGCGTGGGCCAGTTCGGCATCGGTCGGACCAAAGACGCGATTGATCGCCTCGACCTGGGACGGGTGAATCGCAAACTTGGCCTTGAAGCCGAGGTGCCTGGAACGGCGGCACTCCTCAATCAGCCCGTCGGAGTCCTTGAAGCGTACGAAGGGGGTGTCGGCCGCGATCGCGCCGATCGCCCGGGCCGCAATCGCGACCGTCGCCCGAGCGTGCTGCAGGAGCGGTAGCTCGAGGCCGCCGGCGTCGCGGGGCACGCCCATGTCGGCGGTCAGGTCTTCGGCCCCAAAGGCGACCCAGCGGATCCGGTCCGACGCCCGGCAGATTTCTGTGACGCTGGCCAGCGCGGCTGCGGTCTCGATCCATGCCACGATGCCGATGCGGAACTTGAGCTTCTGTCCCGCCTCCAGGCGCGCGAGCAGCAGGTCGACCCTGCGAATTTCCTGGGCGCTGCGAATCTTGCCGACGCTTATCGCGGCTGTATGCGGTCCAGCCAGCGCTTCGAGTTCGGCGTCGAAGCGTCCGGTTCCCAGCGAATTGAGCCGCGGAATCACGAGACGTCCGGTCGAAGCCAGGTCCGGGAGCGCACGCACGACCTCATCAAGCGCCCGGTCCTTCTCCGCCTCGGGAACCGAGTCTTCGAGATCGGGGATAAAGGCGTGGGCCGGGTAGCGCGTCGCCTTGGCGAGCATGTCCGCCCGGTTGCCCGGGACGAACAGCAGGCTGCGAGTTCCTCGCTGCGGGGTTGCCGCCGCCGCGACACTCACCGCACCGGACCCGCGCAGGTCAAGGTCTTCGCCACGCCGAAATCCAAAGCCAGGCCATTACTCCGCACCGTGTTGATCAAGATCGAATGCCCCTGAGCGGATATTATCGGGGCAGTCAGCCAGGACCGCTCGGCGGTCATGTATCGGTTCTAGAACGAGGGGAGTCGCCGGCATGCCAGTAGCAAGCGCAGAAGCGAGAGCACAGATCCTGTCGGCGGTGCGGGAATTCGTTCGTAAGGACGTTGTTCCGGTCGCCGCCAGGCACGACCGGGATGATTCGTACCCGACGGAACTGGTCGACCAGATGGCCGACATGGGCCTGTTCGGGATCACGATACCCGAGCAGTACGGTGGGCTGGGGCTCGACTACACCACTTACGCGATGGTGTTCGAGGAGCTATCGAAGGGGTGGCTCAGCATCTCGGGGCCGATCGGTACGCACTCGATCCTGTCATTCGCGATCAACAAATACGGGACGGAAGATCAGAAGCAGAGCTTCCTTCCCAGGATGGCCGCCGGCGAACTGAGAGCGGGCCTGGCGTTGACCGAGCCGGGTGGTGGCAGCGACGTCGCAAACCTGAAGACGAGCGCGGTCAAGCGCGGTGATCACTACGTCGTGAATGGCAACAAGCTGTTCATCACGAACGGGCGACGCGGCAACGTGTTCATGCTGCTGGCGCGTACGGATCAGGAAGTCCGGCCGGCCCATCGCGGGATAACCGCGTTCATCGCAGAAAAGGGGCCTGGCTTCACGGCTGGCCGCGACCTCGACAAGCTTGGCTACCGGGGAGTTGACACCAGCGAGCTGGTATTCCAGGACTACCGCGTGCCTGCGAGCAACGTGATCGGCGCCGAGGAAGGCAAGGGCTTTTACCAGGTGATGGATGCCCTTGAGACCGGGCGCATCAACATCGCGGCCAGGGCCGTGGGTGTCGCGGCGGCCGCGTTCGAGGCCGCGATCGAATACGCGCAGAAGCGGGTCACCGGGGGCAAGCCGATCGCCGAGCAACAGGCGATCCAGTTCATGCTCGCCGATATGGCCACGAAGGTGCGGGCGGCGCGGCTTATGACCTTCGACGCAGCTGCCAAAAAGGACAGCGGCGAGCGATTCGACCTCGAAGCCGCAATGGCCAAGTTGTACGCAAGTGAGATCTGCGCCCAGGTGACGATGGACGCCATGAGGATCCACGGCGGCTACGGCTTCATCAAGGACCTGCCCGTGGAGAGGTTCTATCGCGACGCCCCGCTGATGATCATTGGCGAGGGCACCAATGAGATCCAGCGGCTGGTCATTGCGCGCGGCCTCCTCAAGAAGTACAAGGTTTAGGCTGGCGACGGGGACGGGGATACGCTCGGGACCTGGCGCAACGTGATCCTGGATCGAGCGTGATGCAGGCCTTCTCCCAGGCCAAGGCGTTGAGCAACGACACCAGGATCTGACACCGGCCAGCCCGTGGCTCCGGACGCTGAGGGTCGCGGCCAGAAGGTGCTCGCCAGCAGCCCGGCCGGCTTCGGCTACCTGCGCACCAACCACCTCGTGCTGCTTCTGATCAACTCGGGCCTGCTCGTGGCCGCACTTTCGATGCCCCCCCCGGGTGCAGCTGCCAGTATTCGCACGGAGGCTCTACGGCTCCGAACCGGGCGAGATCGGCTGGCTTATGGCCTTCGCCGGGGCCGGCGGGATCATCGGCACGCTCGCGATCGCCCGTCTCCGGAAGGGCAGCCGCTGCGGCTTGCTGTTGGCCGCGCGCCTGAACGGGACCGCCCTCCTGCTTATCGGACTGTTCCCGTACCACTCCTGGCGCTCGGCATCATGGTCTTCGTCGGGATTGCCGAGGCGATGCGCATGACCCTCGGGCAGTCCCTTTCGCGCGAGCTAACGGCGGACAGGTACCGGGCCAGGGCCAAGAGTCTGCACACGATGACCTTCGGGCTCATGCCAGTCACCGCGCTGCCGATCGGACGATCGATCGACGACTGGGGTGCGCAGCCGACCCTGATCTTCGTAGCGGGCGCGGTGCTGCTGGCAGGGACGGCATTCCTGGTCGGCGCGCACCGGCTGAGGCACGACAGCTAGCTGCCGGCCGGCCGAGACTGCTTCGGGCCTTCGTCACACCGGCAGGCGGATGTACTCCCCGGACTTGTCCCAGGCTGGCCGCGTGATCCCGTTCAAGTCCCAGAGGGCCTTTCCCGCCCGGATCGTGACATGGCAGGTCAGGCGACGTGTAGCGCGCATGCTGGCGAGGCCGGAATCTACGAATCCGAAGTCTCCGGTTTCGAATTCGAAGACGGCAACATCCGCCTCCGCGCCGACCGATAGCGTCCCGAGCTTCGGGCGATTGATAGCCCTGGCTGCGTGGCGGGTGGAGCGATCGATCGCCTCCCGGAGCGGCATGCCAAGGTTGATCAGCTTGGACATCGTGATCGGCATCGTGCCCCTGGGCAGGAAGAAGCTGCCCTTGTGGACATCGGTGCTGATCGTGTCCGGCTGGAACCCCTGGTCCATGCACGGCTTCGCGATCCGGAACCAGAAGCTCCCGCCACCGTGACCGACGTCGAAACCGACGCCCCTGCGCCGGGCATCGCGGATGAACTTGTGGACCTTGCCCCGCTCGTCGAACTGGGGGGTGTGAAGGCCGTACATGTGCGTGTGCACATCGCCGGGGCGCATGTGGTCGAGCAGCAGCTCCTTGTACGTGCGCTTCGGGTGGCGGTGGTAGTCGATCATCGCAAACACGCCGGCGGCGTCTCCCGCCTTTACCGCGCCGTCCACCGACTCCCAACCGGGGCCGTCGTGGTGGGCGGCCTTGATGCCGACGATCGTGTCCGGATAGGCCTTGACCATCTCGGCGCACGGCTCGTGCTGCATCTCCGTGACGTCCTGTTCGACGATTCCGAGCATTCCGGCGCCGACGATGTTCAGCAGGGCGAGGACGCGCACCTGTGACTGATCGATGATCGAAGACTTGAACTGCTCGAAGTTCTTCCAGCCGGCGCCGCCAGCGTCGACCACCGTGGTAACGCCGTTCGGGAGTCCGTACTCGTCGGGGAACGTCCAGGCGGCGTAGCCGAAAGAGTGCGTGTGGATGTCGATCAGGCCGGGCGTGACGTACTTCCCCCGTACGTCAACCACCTTCGTCGCGCCAGAGACCGCGATCCTGGCATCCACGGCTGCGATCTTGCCGTTCCTGATGGCGACATCGCGCCTGGCGTCAATGCCATTCGCGGGATCGATCACATGCCCGCCGCGCAGCAACAGGTCGTAAGCAGATGTCCTGGCCAATTTTTGATCCTCCAGTAGCTGTTTCCAGGCCGCGCATGATAGACGGCGGGACTGCCCGCTAGAAAAGATCGACCTTGATGCTCTCGGGCGCCTTGTCCTGATATGCCGCGATGAACTGCTTGATGCGTTCCGAATCGACGGCGTCGAGCAGCAGTAGACGTCGCCACGCGGTCGCCACGACCTTCGCTGGCGCACCCGGGTATGGCGAGGCGATGAACTGTGAGGCCCCCGGCGGCACGAGCGCGGTAAGTGCGGAGACTACCTCCGGGCACCCGGCCGGGCAGTTGTAGTGCAGCCCGATCCCACCGTGTTCCAGGTTGTGAACGAGTACCTCGTCGGGCAGCACGACGGTGTAGATCCCCCAGCGGGCGGGCGCGCCATGCGGTGCGCCATTCACCGGGGCCGTCGACCAGTGGGGGCCCGACGTGGCGGGGGTCGTCGAGTAGCCCGAGTGTGGCTGTCCGGCCGGCAAGTGCGCCCGGCCGTCGTCGGGTGCCTCCGGAATCACCAGCGCGAGCGGACCTGCCGCCTGAGCAGGACGGACGGTTGGGGTCCTCGTGGGACCAGGTGCGGGCGTGGACGTCTCGGACCGGGTGTCGGAGCTGCAGCCGATGGCGAACAGCACCAGCACTATCACTACAGACGCAAGCGATCTCAACCAGGCCTCCAATTCTTCACAGGGTCCGACGACCCTGGCTGGCGGGAAGCATAAATGAATCCCGGCGCGGAAACTCGCCGCGCGATCGCGTGGTTACGGGAACAGGGCGGCTAACGCAGGTAACGCTGGCCTGCGGGGATCGATGCGCTAGAGCCAGTCCGCGCTCGCCTTCCGCTGCTCTCCAACTCCGGGACGACGTATGGCTCGTACCTCCTGGATGAGCAGAGCGGTCATACTCGCTTCTTCTTCTTGCTTCTTTGCGATCTCCATTGGACTGGAGTCGAGAAAGACGAAGTTCTCTCGCTTCCGTCTTCCGCTCATGCTGGAAGGTCGGGTATTGGCTCCGGATCGAAATTCTTCGACTCAGTCTCGCACTGAAGTCTGAATCCCTCCGTTGCCGCGATTCGGAAGACCCTCTCGATCTCTCGTCGTGCCCATTCGCGATGGTTGGATGAGCCCTCGTAGATCACGAGTAACGTTCTCGCGTATGCCTCCGCGGTCGGTTGACGGTTGACCGACTTCTCTTCAGCCTCTCCAGACTTTCGCCTTGTCATGGCGCTCCTCTCAGTTACGCCACTCGGCCGTTCCCGTTCGACGACTTAGCCCGATCGAGTTGGGTCATGATTTGTCGTCTCGATGGGCCCCTTCCCGCATATTTCGCGGGTCGAGCGCCTGTGTTGGTTACCGCTCGGTGAGCGACGACCTTCCCCATCAGCCCCAGGCCAGGTCAGTCGCTCTCGAGACTCAACTATTTGAATGACCCGCTATGCTTGAACGCCCTGAACCAGATGGTAATCTCCCTGTCGATCCTTCCACGCCCAGCCGAAACGCGCGGGCGCGCGCACTCAGACCCCGCAGACATCCGACTCCGGCCGGGCATTGGGAATGTAGCGATCCCGTTCCGGCGTAGACAGGCGCCAAACCTGCCAGGGTTCCCCGGCGCAGCCAACCCCCATGGAGAGCGGATTGCGCGGATGGGAGGTCTGTGTGAGCACCGATAAGACGGCGAAGAATCCTGGCCTGCCAAACGCAGCAGACGTGGTGATCGTCGGCGGCGGCGTGATGGGCGCCGCCACCGCCTTCTACCTCGCACAGGCGGGGGTCCGGGATGTCTTGCTGCTCGAGCGGGATGCTCTGGGCTCGGGCGGGACCGGGCGCTCGATGGCGATCCTGCGCATGCACTATTCGAACGAGGTCACCGTCAGGATGGCGCACGAAAGCCGCCTCGTGATCGCGGACTTCGAACGGGTCGTTGGAGCGCCATCCGGATTCGTCAAGACGGGCTACGTGTTGCTCGTCGCCCCTGAACAGGCGACGGCGTTGAGGAAGAACGTGGCGCTGGGGCGTTCGCTGGGAGTCGACGCTCGCTCGCTCTCGCCAGGCGAGGGTGCCGGCGTCCTCCCGGCGGGGTTTGCCCTCGACGGCGTTGGAGCGGTCGCGTTCGAGCCTGACTCTGGCTACGCTGACAGCTCCGCCGTCACGAACGGCTTCGCATCCGCCGCCCGGAGATCGGGTGCGCGTATCGCCCTGGGCGTGGGTGTGCGCTCGGTGCTAGTCCGCAATGGCAAGGTAACCGGCGTGGACACGACCTCCGGGCCGGTCAACGCACGGGTCGTAGTCCTGGTCGCGGGAGCGGGTACGCCGGACCTGCTAAGGGGAGTCGGGGCAGATCTCCCTGTTTCGTTCGTTCGACACCAGGTCGTCAAGCTTCACCGGCCGCTCGATCGGCTGCCGACCCATCCGACCATCGCCGATGTCCCGGGTTGCCTTTCGTTCAGACCAGACAGCGGGGATCTCACGCTGGTTGGGATTCGGGAAGATCCGGTCGATTCGGCCGACTATGTGAGGACGGTCGACACCGAGGTGGCCCTCGAAGCGATGGACGCGGTGGCGCACCGGCTCGGGCCCATGGCCGATGCCGGCTGGGACGGTGGCTGGGCTGGGCTCTTCGATGTGACGCCGGACTGGCACCCGGTCATCGATCACGTCCCCGGAGTTGAAGGGCTCGTATGCGGCGTCGGTTTCAGCGGGCATGGCTTCAAGCTCTCGCCGACCGTCGGCCGCGCGCTGGCCGAACTGGTCGTCCACGGAGAGACCCGCATGATCGACATGCGGGCGCTGCGATTCACGCGCTTCGAGGAAGGCGAGCTTCTCAGGTCGGCATACGGCGGTACGGTGTTCGCGTGACCGCAATCGGCAGGCCGCACGCGCCGCACCGGGGCGTCATACTGATCGCCGCCTGAAACTGGCACAGCGAGATATGCTCTGGCTGATTCGAAGCATCTACCTGGAGGGTTCTGCTATTGAAGATCGAGAAGATAGAAACGTGGCTCGTGTCGAAGTGGCTGACCGTCAGGGTCACCACCGATACGGGCTTGCAGGGGGTCGGCGAGGGGACCTTCTGGGGGTTCGCGGGAGCGGCCGAACAGATCGTCAAGGCGGTTGCCGACGACCTGGTCGGCGAGGACCCCTCGCAGATCGAGTACATCTGGAACTCCCAGTACCGCAAGTACAGCTTCCCGAGCGCCGCGATCATGAGCGCCCTGAGTGCAATTGACCAGGCGCTATGGGACATCAAGGGGAAGCGGCTCGGCGCTCCGGTCTGGGACCTCCTTGGCGGAAAAGTCCGTAACAAGGTCCGCGCGATGGTCCTGCTCGACGGCGGCACGATCGACGACTTCGTGGCGTCGGCACGGCGGGCGGTCGCAGACGGTTTCACCGCTGCCAAGTTCACGCCATTTCCGCAGGGTTGGTCGGAGCTGTCCTACGCGCAGCTCATCCGGCAAAACACCGCGATCGTCGCCGCGGTGCGCGAGACGGTCGGCTGGGACTTCGACCTTGGCATCGAGATTCACCGGAACATGGTGCCGGGTGAGGCGATCGTATTCGCGCAGGAGATCGAAAAGTTCCTGCCTTACTTCTACGAGGACCCGATCGGCCCGGACAGCGTTCTTTCGATGGGCGAAGTGGCCGAAAAGATCCGAATCCCGCTGGCGGCAGGCGAGCGGAACTCTGGCATCTGGCAGTTCCGTGAGTTCGTCGAGACTGCGGGCATTCACTTCGTGCGGCCCGACGTCGGGCTGGCGGGAGGGATAACGCAGGTCCGGAAGATCGCCGCGATTGCAGAGTCGCACCACCAGCAGGTGATTCCGCACAACTTCCTGGGGCCGATCGTGACCATGTCGTGCGTACAACTGGCCGCGGCGACGCCAAACTGGGACCTGCAGGAGTATGTCCGGGAAGCCGGCACGCCCAGGGCCGCCGTGGTCAAGAAGACGGCGCAGCTCAAGGGCGGCTATCTGCTGATACCCGAGGCGCCTGGCCTCGGGATCGAGCTAAATGAAACGGGTATGAAGAAGCATCCCTACGAAGCCGGCCCCGGCGAACGGTCGCGGCGGCCGGACGGGTCGATTGCGCTCCGCTAGGTCGCGGTCGCGCTCAGCTACTACACGTTTGCGCGTCACCGAGGCATCGGGGCGCTCAGCCAGTGAACAGGAGAGTATGACGTGCGTTTGAAGGGCAAGATCGCATTCATCACCGGGGGCGGCGGCGCCATGGGCGGCGCCCAGGCCCGCCTCTTCGCTCAGGAAGGCGCAGCGGTGTGCGTGGCCGACATCTTCCCGGACAAGGGCCGGAAGGTCGCCTCCGAGATCAAGAGCTCCGGCGGGCGGGCGGTCGCGGTGGCCCTCGACGTCGAAAAGTCGGACCAGTGGGCGGCTGCCGTGGCAGCCTGTGAAAAGGAGCTCGGACCCGTCTCGATCCTCTGCAACAACGCCGGCGCCAACTTCAGGGTCAGCTTCGATGAGCAGACCGAAGAGATGTGGAACAGGATCATCGGGATCGGCCTGACCGGCTCGTTCCTCGGAGTCAAGGCCGTGATCCCGTCGATGCGGCGAGCCGGCGGCGGGGTGATCATCAACATGGGTTCGCTGGCGTCCGTGCGGCCCGGCGGTGGCAGTCCCGGATACGCCGCCATGAAGATGGGCCTGGTCGGACTGACCCGCTCGGCGGCCCAATCGTACGCAAAGGACAACATCCGTTGCATGCTGGTGTCGCCCGGGCACGTCGACACCCCGTTCATTCGCAGCAACAATCCCTACAGCCCGAACGACTGGTCGACCAGCATCGACAACCCCGACAACTACAACAAGCGAGTGGCGAACACGCCTGCCGGCCGGCTCGTGATGCCTGACGACATAGCGAAGGCGTTCCTCTTCGTGGCCTCCGACGAAGCAGCGATGCTTACCGGCTCGAATGTGATCGTCGACGGAGGGGCTGCCATCTAGACTGGCCCCTCCCGCCCGCCAGCGTCGGCCTAACCCGGGACCGGGATCGTCGGCTTGGTGACGTGGTGGTCCTTACGAGGCAGGTACTTGCGGTTGGCGAACTCGTCTGAGAACTCGATCAGGTTCTTGACGGCTTCGGTGAACAGCTTGCGCCCCTTCACCTTCGTCGCAATCGAGGGCTCGCCGGCGGTCCCGTTTTCCGTGTAGGTGCTCGTCCAGCCGGTTACGGCTACCGGTCCCGCTGCCCACAGGTCGACCCAGTGGTACTTGGATTTCACGGCGTTGACTTCGATCTCGACGTCCTTGGCCTTGTCCATCTGGACGAGGCTGGCATCCATGTGCAGGGCCATTGAGGTCTCCGCCTCGCAGGCATGCGCGCAGCCGCCCGGAAAGTGCGACTGCCGCCATTTCTTCATGTAGGACGGATTGGCGGCGGCCAGGCTCCACCATGACGTCATCGCAACCATCGCATCCGTTTCGAGGATTGCCCTGCGGGCCGCCAGGTCCAGCGGCGGCACGTTCGAACCGTGCCCGTTGACGATGATGATGCGCTTGAAGCCGTGATAGGCCAGGCTCTTGAGGATATCGACCACGTACCGGATGAAGGTCTCGTGGTGGATCGTGATGCTGCCCGGGAAGTCCATGACGTGGGTCGTGTACCCGTAGGAGACCGGTGGCATCGCGAGGAGGCGCTCCCTGTGCTTCCTGGCGGCCTCGTTCACGACCTCTGTTGCGGTCCAGCGGTCCATCTTGATCGGGAGGTGCGGCCCGTGCTGTTCCATGGTGCCGACTGGCAGGACCGGAATCATGCCTTTGGAAACGGCGTCATTGACCTCGGGCCACGTCAGGTCCTCGAAACGTGATGTGAATCCCATGAATCCTCCTGCTGCAACCAATCGGCCTGCCCGGGGCCACTCGAGTGCCGGATCCTCCCGACCCTGCCCCGCTGCTGCTACGCGTAACTGTCGGCGCCGGCGGCCCTGGCCTTCAGCGCCTGCTCGTCGATCTCGATCCCCAGCCCCGGTAGGTCCGGGACCGGAAGCATGCCGTCGTCGTCAAGGAGCAACGGCGTCTTCAGGATGCCACTGACATAGGGCGCCGGGTGCCAGTATTCGAGGTATTTACCGTTTGGCATCGAGGCCGAAAGCTGCAGGTCGGCGGCCGCGCCAACCGCGGTGTTCCAGCCGTGCATGACCACCTGGATGTTGCGGTCGTAGGCCGCCTGCCAGATCCGGCGCCCCTCGGAAAGCCCGCCGCAGATCGTCAGATCTGGTTGCAGGATGTCGACGGCGCGCGCGTGGATCCAGGGCTCGAACGACTGGCGCCTTGTGAGCACCTCGCCGGTCGAGATCGGCACCGGCGATAGTGCTCGGAGCTGCTTGAAGCCCTCGATGTCGTCGGCGCGCAGCGCCTCTTCGAACCAGGTGACGTCGTAGTCCTTAAGCATGCGCGACGTCTCAATTGCCCATTTCAGGTCGCCGTGCCAGAAGACGTCGCTCCCGCCGGCATCGATCATGAGTTCATTCCGGTCGCCGATCGCCTTGCGGGCCGACCTGACCAGTTCCTCGTCCCGCCTGCGGTCGACTCGCCCGAATGTGCCCCAGCCCAGCTTGAAGGCGCGGAATTTCTTCTCCATCCCGCTTTCGAGGTTGGCGGTCTGTTCGTCCAGCGGCCAGGAGAACAACATCGATGCGTACGGCTTGAGCGACTCCACGAAGCGCCCGCCGAACATGCGTGAGATCGAAAGGCCGGTCGACCTTCCCAGGATGTCCCACAGGGCGATGTTGATGGCGCCGATGTAGCTGGTCAGCGTGCCGCCGCGGCCATACCAGAAGGTCCACTGGTGGAGTTTTTCGGTCACCGCGTCGGGCTGCGAGGCATCTTGCCCGATCAGGTGCGGTGTGAGGACCTTGCGGGCGGCGTCGGTCAGCTCCCAGCGGGTGCCCGCGCAACCCCACCCAGAGATCCCTTCATCGGTATCGACGCGCACCAGGGATTGGTCGTAGCCCCACCAGCTCGGATGTATCGGCTTGCCGGCCTTGAGCGTCGGACGCTCGCTGGTCAGCGGGAACACTTTGATCGCGCGAATTTGCAAGGGAGCTGCCTCTGGGAAGATGGCGGGGCCGGGGGAGGCGCAACGGACAGTAACCCGCCTATCCGCGCAGTGTCAAGGAGGGTCATTGGGGACGTGTTCTGAGGTATCCTCGGCCACCATGAAAATAACCGACGTCGAAGTGATCGTCCTGGAGTCCACCGACCGCTACGCGGCGCCGTCCGGGGCGGAGGAAGCCCACGGGATCCGCCACCTGTGCCTGATCAAGGTCTCCACAGACGAGGGGATCACCGGGTACTCGGACGTCGAGACCCAGCCGCACGTCGCACGCGCCGCGGTCACCGCGCCCCCTTCTGGAAGTGGCGCTTTCGAAGGCCTCAGGCACCTGGTCATCGGTGAGGATCCGTTCGAGACCGAGCGGCTGTGGGACAAGATGTACCGGGGATCGATCTACTTCGGCCGGCGGGGCGCCGCCATCCAGGCCATGAGCGGGATCGACATCGCCTGCTGGGACATAAAAGGCAAGGCCCTCGGGCTGCCCGTGTACAAGCTGCTCGGCGCAGGCTACCGGAAGCAGGTCCGCGCGTATGCCAGCACGCTGTTCCGGCCCACTCCCGACGCCATGCGGAAGGCGGTCGACGGCTACCTTGAACGCGGGTTCACCGCGATCAAGTTCGGCTGGGGCGTCTTCGGCCAGGACCCGCGCAGGGATATCGAGCTGGTCCGGGCGGCCCGTGAGCAGGCCGGCCCTGACGTCGAGGTGCTGGTCGACGCAGGCTGGAACGTGCGACGCACCCCGTTCGAGGCCGTGAAGATGATCAAGTCGATCGAGGAGTTCTCACCCTTCTGGATCGAAGACTTCATGCACCCTGAGGACTATCCTGGCTATCGCTACGTCTCGGAGCGGGTCGATTCCAGGATCGCCGCGGGCGAGCAGGAAGCGACCATCTGGGGCTTCGAGAAGCTCATCGACGAAGGAAAGGTCCACGTGGCCCAGCCGGACATCTCTCGATGCGGAGGGCTGACGGTTGCGAAGCGGATCGCCGACTTCGCGGAGCTGCGCAATGTGGCGGTCTGTCCACACGCGTGGCTCTCCGACCTGCTCAGCGCAACATCCTTGCACCTCAACGCGTATCTGAAGGAGTCGCTATTCCTGGAATTCAACGTCTCGGCGGGCCCTCTGGTTCGGGAGCTCTGCATGAACCCGCTGGACATGAAGGATGGGTACCTGGAGGTCCCGCAGGGGCCGGGGCTCGGTGTCACGATCAACGACAAGACGGTCGAGAAGTACCGCGTGGGCTAGGTTGCGGGCCCGTGCTGGGCCCGTCGGTTACTCTTCGTCCGGCCGTTCGCCGCCGCGCACGCCCCGCCTGCCCTGCCGGGACTCGTCGTCCCTGAGCGGCTCGTCGTACGTGGATCCATCGCCCTCGGTCGCCGCGGAGACGACCGTCCGGATCCGGTTGTTGGCGGAATCGGCGATGTAGATATAGCCGTCGGCATCGGTAGTGCAGCCGGTGGGCGTGTCGAGAGCCGCCGCTGAGGCGTCGCGGCCGTCCCCGCGGAAGCCGCGCCGTCCGCCTGCAACGGTATAGATCAGGCCCGTCAAGCGCTCCACGAAGCGAATCGCGTGGTTGCCGGTGTCGGCGATCAGGACGTTTCCGGACGGGTCGACGTAGACATGCTCGGGTGCCCTGAGGGTAGCCGCGATGGCTGACCGGCTGTCGCCCGAGTAGCCCGCGACCCCGGTCCCGGCGAACGGCGCGAGGCGCCCGTCGGGCGAGAGCCGCCGGACCCGGTTGCCATCCCTTTCGCAGATGTACACATTGCCTTCGGCGTCGCTCGCAACGGAGACCGGCGCCAGCAGTGCGGCGCGAAGGCCGTCCACCGGGTCGCTATCGGTGTTCTCGCCCCCGCCCGCGAGGGTCCTGATAACTGCGGTCTTGCCGTCGATCCGCCGGATCCGGCCCGAGCCGGCGTCGGCCACCAGCACGCCGTCCTGGGCATCGACCGCAATGTCGGTCGGCCCGTTGAGCCTGGCCTGGCTGGCCGGGCCGCCGTCGCCGGAATACCCGGGGGTGGCGGAACCCGCGATCGTGCTGGCTTTGCCGGCTACGTCGACCTTGCGAATCATGTGGTGCTTGCGGTCGGAGATGTAGAGGTCCCCGTTTTTTGCGATGGCGATGCCGAGCGGCTCGCCGAAGCTCGCCGCGGTGGCCGGCCCGCCGTCGCCGCCATGGCCGCTCTCACCGTTCCCGGCATACGTGGATGTGGTCCGGTTGATGAGATCGATGAGCCTGATCCGGCGGTTGCCGACGTCGGCGAGGAGGAGGTTGCCGGCTGCGTCGACGGCACATCGTGACGGACGGTTCAGGCCCGCGCGCGCGCAATCGCCGCCATCGCCTGAAAAACGCCGGGCCGAGTCGCCGGCCAGCGTATCTATGCGCCCGAACAGGGGTGGCAATGCTCCCTACCACACAGATCAAGACGCCGCGCTGCGAAATCCATTCATTGCGCGGCGTGTTTTCCGAAGTACCCGCCAACGAGCCGGAAGTATAACGCAGTATCGCAATCGCTTCATGGCATGTATATTTCGCTCTCGCGCAGAAGCGAGAACCACAAGAAAACGCTGCTATCCCGATGACCGGAAAGGCCCCCGGGGTTAAGCGTCGGGAGGTCGTTTATGAACGGCATCGAAGCCGTAGCACGGATCCTGAAACTTGAGGGCGTCGAGTGGATAGCCTGCTACCCCTCTAACCCGCTCATCGAAGCGGTCGCCAAGGAGGGCATCCGACCGATCCTCTTCCGCCAGGAACGTGGCGGGATCATGGCCGCCGACGCTTACAGCCGGATGATGAATGGCACGAAGTTCGGCGTCTTCTGCATGCAGGGCGGGCCGGGCTCCGAGAACTCGATGGGTGCCGTCGCGCAGGCGTTCGCCGACAACGTCCCGATCTTGCTGCTTCCGACCGGGCTCGGCCTCGATCGCGTGGGCGTACGCCCGACCTTCTCGGCGGTGCGCAACTACCAGTGGATCACGAAGTCGGCCGAGGCGATCAACCGTATCGACCAGGTCGTACCGATCATGCGCCGCGCCTTCCATGCGTTGCGCAACGGCCGGACCGGACCGGTGCTCGTCGAGATGACCGGAGACGTCTGCGCGCAGCAGGTACCGGACGCAGCCATGAACTACGTGCCGCCGAAGGCCTCGCTGCAGCGGCCATCCGCCAGCGACGTCAAGGACGCCGCAAAGCTGCTCCTGAATGCAAAGAAGCCCCTGATCTGGGCGGGCCAGGGCGTGCTGTATGCCAATGCATCGAAGGAACTGACCGCGCTGGCCGAACTGACCGACACGCCCGTGCTGACCACGATGCCGGGTAAGAGCGCGATCGACGAGCGACACCAGCTGGCGCTCGGCGCTGCGAACCGCACCGCTCCCAAGGCGGTCTGGGACTGGCTTGGATCTTCTGACGTGATGCTGGCGATCGGCTCCAGCCTGACCAAGACGCAGTACGGGATCGACGTACCGGGCGGAAAGGTGATCATCCATTCGGTTGTGTCGCCGGAGGACATCAACAAGGACGTGGCTGCCGACATCGGGCTGCCGGGCGACGCCAGGCTGGTCCTGCAGGAGCTGATCGAGCAGGTCAAGGCCACCCTTGGCGCCAAGGGTCGCGGCACGGAGTCCAAGACGGCTCCGCAGGTCAAGAAGGTCAAGGAAGCCTGGATGAAGGAGTGGGCGCCCCTGCTCACGTCCGATGCGGCGCCGATCAACCCGTACCGCCTGATCCACGACATCGACGCCACGCTTGACCGCGAGAACTCGATCGTGACCCACGATGCCGGACACCCGCGCGACCAGATCATGCCGTTCTACACCGCTACCGTTCCGCACAGCTACATTGGGTGGGGCAAGACGACCCACCTCGGCTACGGGCTGCCACTCATGATCGGGTCGAAACTCGCCCACCCGGGCCGCTTCTGCCTGAACTTCATGGGCGATGGCGCGTTCGGCATGTCCGGCCTTGACCTGGAAACATCGGTAAGGGCCGGGGCGCCGATCACGACCGTGGTCCTGAACAACGGCGGCATGGGCGGCTACGACCGATCGCTCCCGACCGCGCTTGAGGTGTTCGGGACGTCCAAGATGACGGGCGACTACTCGAAGATCGCAGAGGGACTGGGCGCGGTGGGCATCAAGGTAACCAAGCCCGCCGAGATCGTGCCCGCCCTCAAGAAGGCGCAGCGGCTCAACGCGGAAGGCAAGTCGGCCCTGCTCGACGTGCACACGGCGTTCGAGATGCGTTTCTCGCGCGTCGAAAAGTAGGTTCGGATCAAGCCAGGGGCGTTCCAGCGGACGCCCCTGTCTGTTTCAGGCGGATCGGCACACATAAATGAAGATCTCAAGTTTCCGCACTCTCGTCCTGGGCACGCCGTGGCGCAACCTGACCTATCTCGTCCTTGAAACCGACGAGGGGCTCACTGGCATTGGCGAGGCGCGCGTGCTCGGCAAGACCCACACGGTCACCGAGTACCTGAAGGACGCCCAGCGACACTTCGTCGGTCATGACCCGTTCGATGTCGAGGCGCTGTACCGCAGGATGACCCTGTTCGACTTCGGGAAGCCCGGCGAGGTGGTCCACACCGGGCTCGCGCTCGTCGAGATGGCCTGCTGGGACATCATCGGCAAGGCGTGCGGACAGCCGGTCTACCGGCTGCTCGGAGGCAAGGTCCGGGAGACCGTGCCCGCTTACGCCAATGGCTGGTACACGGTGGAGCGCAAGCCGGAGGACTTTGCGCTGTCGGCCCGGCGGGTGCTCGACCGTGGATACAAGGCCATGAAGTTCGACCCCTTCGGCGCCGGTGACCTGGAGCTATCGCGCCAGGAGTTCCATCGTTCGATCGAACTGATCGAGGCGGTGTTCACGGTCACGAAAGGTCGCGCCGAGATCATGCTCGAGATGCACGGCCGCTTCGCTCCGCACCAGGCGCGCGAGATCGCAAGGGCGGTCGAGAAGTTCGAGCCGGCGTGGATCGAGGAACCGACGCGGCCCGGCGACATCCCGGCGCTGCGGTCCGTGCGACAGCACTCCTCACTGCCGATCGCGACCGGAGAGAGGCTCTACGGGATGCCGGAATTCCGTGAGCTGTTTGCCCTGGGCCTGTGCGACGTCGTGCAGCCCGATATCACGCAGTGCGGCGGGATCCTGGAAACGAAGAAGATCGCGTCGACCGCCGAGATGCACTCGGTGATGACCGCGCCCCACAACGTGGGCGGCATCGTGTCTACGATGGCCGCGCTCCAGCTGTGCCTCACCCTTCGCAATGGCAAGATCCTCGAGCACTTCAACGACTTCGCAGACGAAGGCATCAAGCGCGCCGGGAGCAACTACCCGGAAGTCGTCAACGGCGAGTTCAAGGCGCCGAACCTGCCCGGCTGGGGGATCGAGCTCAACGAAGACTTCATCAAAGAGCATCCGCCCCGAATGGTTAACGGCGTCATCCAGGACCCGGGTTTGCAGATGTTCGAAAAGGTCGACTGGGCCAAGCGGGGCCAGAAACCGCGCTGACGGTCGGCAGGTGAACGGGCGTCTCGTGCCCGTGGGTGGTCCGGAGGAAGCGATTGGCCCACGATGCCCCGAGACACGAACATCCCGAACTGGTCGATGAGACCCGGCGTATCTGGGACGCCAATGCCAACTGGTGGGACGACCGCATCGGCGACGGCAACTCATTCCAGGACCACCTGATCGAGCCGGCCAGCGAAAACCTTCTGGCGGTCAGACCAGGACAGGAGATCCTCGACATCGCCTGTGGGGCGGGCCGCTTCACCCGGCGCATCGCTGCACTGGGCGCCAGGGTTGTTGCATTCGACCAGTCCGAGAAGTTCATTGAGCGAGCGCGCGCCAGGACCGTGGAGCAGCGCGACCGGATCGACTATCGCGTGATGAATGCCACCGACGAGGCGGCCCTCCTCTCGCTGGGCGAGGGACGCTTCGACGCCGCCGTATGCACGATGGCGATCATGGACATGGCGCAGATCGAACCACTGCTGGCAGCATTGAGCAGGCTGCTGAAGGCGGACGGGCGATTCGTGTTCTCCATCACCCATCCGGCGTTCAATTCGACCGGCAGCAGGTTACTCGCCATGGAACGCGTCAGCGAAAGTGGCCGGCATTCCAACGCGTTTGGGGTCTGGGTCAGCGACTATCTCACCCCGGGTGCACGCAAGGGGGAGGGAATACCCGGCCAGCCCGAGCCCCAGTACTACTTCCATCGACCGATCAGCCTGCTGCTGAACCTCTGCTTCAAGGCCGGCTTCGTCCTGGATGGTTTCGAGGAGCCGGCCCTCCCACCGGGAACGAAGGGATCGATGCCGCTGAACTGGTCCTACTACCAGGCGATCCCGCCCGTGCTTGTCGTGCGTTGCCGCCTCAGCCTGCCCTGAAGCGACGACACACAGCGCGCTGCCGGGAGCTGGCATTAACGGCGGACTGGGCCGGGGATGGGAAGGGCCGCCCCGTTTTGCGGGACGGCCCTTATCGGTCCAACGACAAGGCGGACTGTAAGCCGAGTTCTGTTCCGGGCGACGTGGGGTTTACGGCTTGCGCCTTCGTCCCCCGCCTCGCCAGGATGGCGACCATCCATCTAGGTCCCGGCTTGCGCCGGGACTCGAGCGGCCAACCCGGAGACTGGCCGGGCTCCTGCGTCTCCCTATTTGGCCTTGCACCGGATGGGGTTTACCGTGCCTCCGATGTCACCACCGGAGCGGTGAGCTCTTACCTCACCATTTCGACCTTACCCCGATTCGCATCGAGGCGGTGTGTTTTCTGTTGCACTTTCCGTCGGGTCACCCCGCCCCGCTGTTAGCGGGCATCCTGCCCGGTGGTGCTCGGACTTTCCTCCCCGATTAGATCGGGGCGGCCGCCCGTCCTCCTTGTCACCTGAATTCTACTCTGCGAGCCCTACCCGGAAACCCGCATGGGACTCGTCGACTCGGAGCGCAGGTTCACGGTGACCTGGTCCTCGGTGGCAACAATGCTTTCGACCAGCGCCGACATCACGCGTCTTGCGAGCGACCGGTCGCTGGAGCGCGCCTTCGCAATTGCCTCTGGCAGCGTCAGGCTGATCGACTCCGCGCGCGGCCCTTTGGCGCGGATACGTCGCAACTGGGCTCTTGCGGCGGTGAACTCGCCGATCTGGCCGTTACCGGCAGCGACCCGCCGGATGATGTTCCGCACGCGGCGCACGGCCATGTCCACGTCGTGCTGCGGGCCGCCCTCGTCAATGTCGACCCGCCTTTCTACTCCCGCGGCCAAGTCGGACGCGGCAAGCTGCTCCAGGCGATCAAGGGCGGCGGACTCGAGAAACTCCGCTCGGAAACTCGAATGGCGCTTGCCTCCCAGGGGCCGCCCCGGGCACTCGTAATAGCGGTAAGACCGGGCGGCCGGCGTGCCGTCCTTGCGTACCCAGTTGCGGGCTCGCAGGAGTCCGTGCAGGGTCCGACCGCACTCGGAGCAGGGTACGAGGCCAGCCAGGGCGTAGCCATCGCGCTGCCGGGGACGCCGCATTGGACGGCGCTCCGCCATGGCATCCTGGACACGGTCGAACGTCGCCTGGTCGATGATCGGCTCATGGTTGCGCGGAATCCTCACGTTTCGCCGCTTGTAGAAGCCCACATAAGCCTGGTTCCGCAGGATCCCCGCGATGCTGACGGTCGTCCACAGCCGGCCGGCGCGTGTCCGCAGGACGCGCCGGTTGAGTATTGCGGCCATTCTTCGAAGGCCGAGCCCACCTTCGGGCCCGGCGCCGGAGTACAACTGAAAGATCTCCTTGACCACCGGCGCCTCATCCGGCCGTGGCTCGAGAAGCCCGTCCAGGCCGATCCGGTAGCCGTAGGGCGTGCGTCCGAGCACCTCTCCGCGCTCGGCCTTGGACGAGATCGCAGAACGAATCCGGGTCTCGCGATCGACGAGGTGGAGGCTCGGCTTGAGCAGTTTCAGTCCGTTTTCGAGCGGGTCGGCCAGCGGCGAGGCCGTGCACCGCACGTCGATGCCCAGGTTCTCCAGCAGCAGGACGCGATCGATGAACGTATTGAGTTCGCTGGCGAGGTGCGGGCTCTCGGGTATGACGACCACATCGGGGCGCGTCGCGGGGTCGCTGCAGCGCTCCAGCAGCTGGTTGAACTGCTCCTCCTCGGGAAGGGGCCCCTGCTGCCCGGCGGTATCGAGGCCGAACACGGTGACGAGTTCCTGGTCGCGATCGCGGCAGTAGGTCTCGAATTGTGTGCGCGGCGATTGCCGGAGCGTGAGGGCAGGCGTCCCCTCGACACCGGGGCGGAAGTAACCGAAGGCCCGCACGGAACTAGCTCGCCAGCAGGATCCGCCCACAGCTGCTGCAGGTAACCAGCGCCTGGGAGTCCTTGAGCTTGGCCGTCTCGCGCAATGGGAGCTTGAGGCGGCGCGGACACTGGCAGATGCCTCGCTCCACGCGCACCACGGCCAGCCCGCCCTTGCGTTTGAGGATCGATTCGTACGAAGCCAGGTCGGCCGGGCTGACCTGGGCGGTAATCGACTGCCTGCGCCGTTCGAGCTGCTTGTAATCGCGCCCAAGGCCCTGGCTTTCGGCCTTCAACTCTGCGCCGCGTACGTTCCACTCCGCCTCGCGCCTGGCGAGTCCAGCCTTCTTCTCTTCAAGGCGCTGGTTGGCCTCCTGCAAGTGTGATTGTGCAGGGGAGATCGATTCTTCTGCCTGGGCCAGATTGCGCTTCGCCGCGTTGTGCTCTTCCTGCAACGCCGTCAGCTCACGCATGTTGGTGATCGTGCCCGAGTAGAGCCGGGCTTCAATCTGCTGCAGCCGCTCGCGGATGGAACCCAGCTCCGACTGCACCTTGGAAGAATGGACCCTGGACTCGAGCGATTTCACGCGGGCCGCTTCGGCCTCGGCGCGCAGTGCCGGCAGGCCGGCTTCGGCCTTCAGCTCGGTCATCAGCTTCTTGTACGCGTCGCGTTTTTCAGCGAGTTGGCGGTCGATTTCCTGCAGGTCGAGAAGGCTTCTAGCGGAAGTCAATTTGGCAAACGACTCCACTCGTGGGCCACCGCGGCCCGTTAAAGGGGATAGCCAGAGTCTAGATACGGCCCATGCCGGTGTCAACTTGAACGCCAAAAGGGCGGCTGGCGGCCAGAGACCATGCCGGCTGAAAGCCGCAGATCGGTACGAAGCGCATCCTGTGAGCCTTGCGGCAGGCCACTAACGGCGAGAAGATACTGCCGTGAAATACGACTATCACATCCCGCAACACGTCCTGAAACGCCCCAAGACGCGTGTGGTCTGCACCCTCGGGCCGGCAACCGCATCGGTCGAGGCCATTCGCCGGCTGGTCGAAGCCGGGATGTCGGTGGCGCGGATCAACCTCTCGCATTCAACCCACGAGGTACATCGCGCCACGATCGCCAACGTGCGGACGGTGGCGGCAGAGTGCGGGCTCCCTGTTGCGGTCCTGACTGACCTCCCTGGGCCCAAGTACCGGCTGGGCGTACTGCCGGCCAGCGGCATTGAGGTCGCCGTGGGCAGCAAGTTCACGCTAATTAGTGGAGCCGGTACCGCCGGGCGGTATCACGCCCCGGTGCTTCCGGCGGGGCTGGATCGGGACGTCTCGGCGGGCGACGAGATCCTGGTTGACGATGGGGCCATACGCCTGGTCGTCGACCAGAACCAGGGCGATCGGATCCGCTGTACCGTCATCGAGGGCGGGGTCATGAAGTCCAGGAAGGCGGTGGCCGTTCCGGGGCGAATCTCGCAACTGCCCTACCTCACGGAGGACACGAAGCTGGCGCTCGACTTTTCGGTCGAGCAAAGTGCCGACTTCGTGGGGTTGTCCTATATCCGGACTGCGGACGACCTGCATCGGACCCGCACTTACATCCGCGAACGGGGGCTGGACGCCCAGCTGATCGCCAAGATCGAGCTGGCCCAGGCCGTCGAAAACATGGACCCGATCCTGAGCGGGGCGGACGGCGTCATGGTGGCGCGCGGCGACCTTGGCGTTCAGCTGCCGTATGCGCAGCTGCCCGGGGTACAGAAGCGCCTGATCAGGCGAGCAAACGAGCTTGGCAAGGTCGTAATCACCGCCACGCAGATGCTGGAGTCGATGATCCACGCTGCGACACCAACCCGCGCCGAGGTTGCCGACATTGCGAACGCGATCCTGGACGGGTCGGATGCGGTGATGCTGTCGGCCGAGACGTCGATCGGCAAACATCCGACCGAGGCGACGATGGTAATGGCGGAGACCGCGCGGGAAGCCGAAAAGCTGCTCGACCACGAGGCGCTGGCGAGCAGGCGCGGCGCGCGCATCAATTGCCATGTCGACGACGCGATCGCGTTCTCGGCCTGCTGGACCGCGGCCGAGATCAAGGCAGCGGCAATTGTCGCGTTTACCGAGTCGGGTTCCACGGCAGCACGCGTCGCATCGTTCCGGCCGCGCGCTCCCATCATCGCCCTGTATCGCGATCCCGCGGCGGGCCGGCGCCTGGCGCTGCGCTGGGGCGTGATTTCGTTGCAGGCGCCGAAACTGAACAGCGTGCAGTGGATGTTTCACGAGGCATCGCGCGCGGCCTGCGAATCCGGGTTTGCGAAGGAAGGCGACTACGTAGCGGCGGTGGTGGGAATGCCGATCGGCATTCCCGGCAACACCAACCTGCTGCGCGTGATCAGCGTTCCCGAACCGGAACCGCCCTTCCCTGCCAACATCATCAGCGCGCACTCCCGTCCGCGGCGGGAGGCGTCGACGCGTGCTTCAAAGGCGCGCTCGCCGCGGCCTGGATAGCCGCTTCCAGCCCTGCTTCGAGGGCGGCAATCATGGCGGGAGGCGTCGGCTCGTGCCCGTAGCAGGCCGCGTTGAACCGGTCGGTCATCAGTGCGACAGGGGCGCCCGGCAAGGCCTCCATGATCAGCGGGCCGAGCTCGGCGGGCGTCCGATGCCGTTCAAGCTCCATCCCGTGGCGCATCGCCGATGAGACGTAGTCGAAGTAGAGGCGGAACACCTCGGTGATGCCGGGCTGGCCCAGCGGGTAGCGCCAGATCTCCGGGGTCCGCTTTGGCCGCGCGAAGCCGGGGAGCAGTCGAGACAGTAGCGACGCCACGTCCTTCCGGGGATTGCCCTGGTCGCGAATCGACTCGCGGTCGATCGTCTCCTCGCCGGCGTCGACCTTCCGCACGCGCCGGAACACGATGACCAGCAGATAGAGGATCCCGAGGACGAGCAGCATCATCACCGGGTACTGAATGATGTTCAGGATCGCCTCGACGAGACCTGAGCCGGTCGCCTCACCGGTCTGCGCGGTCGGCGTCGGCGCGCCGAACAGCGGCGCCGCGGGCTGCTGGATGGGCGTCATCTCACCGCCGAACATCGAACGCAGCCATCGCAAGAATTCGAACAGCCCCCCGACGATCCAGCGGAGCGGGATGCTGATCAGGAACAGAAGGCCGTCACGTAACGCCCCCAGTCCGGCGCCGGCGAGCCTGAGCGGCCCGCCGCCGTATGCGCTTCCCGCCAGCCCGAGCAGCACGCCGAGCAGCATGATGATCCCGACCGACAGCGCGACCACGCGCGCCCAGGCACCCACCGCACTCCTGCGAGTCGTTTCCGCGATCTGCCCGAATGCCATCCCGGCGAGTGCGGCAGCAAAGAACGGGAACAGTACGTGCTGGGCGCCTATGTCCCGGCCCGTGGCGATCTGAGCGATCAGCGCCACCGCGATGGCCATGACGCCGATCCGGAACGTGCGACGCAGACGGTCCGACGCCGGGTCGTCGGTGACCAGGCCAATGCCACGGCGCCAGAGCAGGATCGCAGCCAGCGCGGCAATGATCGCCGTTGCGACCGAGGCGCCGGACAACCGGCCGTTCACCAGCTCAAACACCCAGTACCACTGCACCCCGCTGAATCCATCGAAGGAGCGCGCCGCGACGACGAAATAGACGACGACCAGGCCGACGCCGCCCTGCAGCAGCGCGAGCGTCGCCGTCTCACCCTTCAACCCATGCGCTACCCAGCCCACCAGCATGGCGCCGGCCAGGACTCCCATTACCGCGGGCCACGAAAGCGGGGAGCCGCCGATCTGGACGATCAGGCCGAAGACCGCAAGCGCCACGTAGAGCCACGCCGCGTCGGCCACCCATAGCGCCGCATACAGCAGCTTCTCGCGCGTGGTGATCAACGGGCGCGCTTCCCTGGCTCGGGAGGCGGGTCGAAGCGAACACCGTCGGACAGGACGTCGACGCCCCGGGATGGCAGCGGAGGGCTCTCCTCGCCTACGTAGAGGATGACGACGGCATGCCCGCGCCGCGCAAGCTCACGGCAGGCAGCCTGCAGGGGTGGAGGGCAGATTGCGGAGACGACGATGACCGTCGCCCCGAACGGCACGGCGAGTCGCTCCGCTTCGAGCACCCGGTCCAGGCGGTTCATTGATACCGGGCGCACCATCGCCAGCGACTCGAGCACGGTCGTCATCCGCCTCGGGTCGGCACCGGGGGGTATGACCATCCGGGCGGTCTCAGATAACGGAATCGCGTTGCTGATGAGGCCGATCCGGTGACCGGTCTCTTCCAAGCGCACCGCCACCGAAGCGGCCGCGGTGACCACCCGCTCGAGCATCTGCGGGGAGTAGCCCTCCCACGACTTCTCGCTGGTGTCGACGTCGACTGCGATCACGGCCGATTGCGCTACTCGGTGGTCGTACGTCCTGACCAGCAGATCGTTGGTGCGAGCAGTGGCCTTCCAGTCGACCCTTCGCAGGGAGTCGCCCGGAGCATACTCCCGCAGCCCGGACGGACGGCTCGCATCCTCCCACAGGCGGAACTTGCTCACCGTGTCACCGATCGGGCGCGGTGCGGGCACCATGAAATCAGGCATCGGCACCGAGCGCGGGTAGACGACCATCGAATCGCGTCGGCGTGCTTCACGGGTTACCCGGAAAAGCCCGAAGAGGTCACCGCTGGCGAGCCTGGCAGGCCCGAACCGCAGGTAGCCGCGCTTGAGGGCGCGCACTCGATACCGCATTCGGATCTTCTCGTACCAGCTCATGCTGACGGTCCGTCGCAAGATCAGGGCGTCGTGCCGCTCTCCCAGCGACATGTCGGCGGAGTCCACTGCGAGCTCGATCGGCACGGCGTCGGTGATGGTGAGCCACGGCAGCGGGAGCGGCTTCTTATTGACCACCGTGACGATCAGCTCGAACTCCTCGCCGGCGAAGACCCGGTCGGAGCTCACCTCACGGCTGAACTGGACCTCTTCCAGTGATAGCTTTGCCCAGATCCGGGAAGCAAGCGCGACCACGCTGGCCATCGCCCCGAGGGCCACTACCAGCGGCGCGTGGGCAATGATTCCGGCGATGATGACGGCCAGCAGGAGAAGGGTCCAGACCTCGCCCCACAGGTCGGCCAGGAGGTCGGAACGGGTAGCGACCCGCCGGAGCAGGTCTTGGGGCGGCCCAAAGGAGCCCCAGGCCCAACCGAAGCCTGGGCGCAGCCGGTCGCGGGTCGGGCGTTCCATCGGTCGGGGACGGGCCGCTACGGCCCGCGCTGAATCGGGACAGGAACGGTCCGCAGGATGTCTTCGAGGACGTGTTCAGGCTTTCGACCGCGCAGGCGGGCATGCGAGCTCGGGATCAGGCGGTGTCCGAGCACCGGCGGCGTGAGGCGTTTGATGTCGTCAGGCAGGACGTAGGACCGTCCATGGATCGCCGCGTACGCCTGGGAAGCCTTGAAGAGTGCCAGCGACGCCCTCGGGCTGGCGCCCAGCTCAATCTCGTCGTTCTTGCGCGTGGCCTCGACGATGCGCAACAGGTAGTCGCGCAGGGTCTGGTCGACCCTGATTCGGGTCACTGCGGCCTGGAGCGCGGCCAGTTCGGAGACGGTGATCGCTGGCTTGAGGGCGGCGGGCGACACCGCGCTCTGCTGGAAGCGAGCCAGGATCTCGGACTCCTCGCCGTGGGTCGGGTATCCCAGTGTGATCCGCAGCATGAAACGGTCGAGCTGGCCCTCCGGCAGCGGGAACGTGCCCTCCATCTCGATGGGGTTCAGAGTGGCCAGCACGAGGAACGGCGACGGCAGGCGATGCGTGGTGCCGTCGATCGTTGCCTGGCGCTCCTGCATCGACTCCAGCAACGCGCTCTGGGTCCGCGGCGTTGCCCGGTTCACTTCGTCGGCCAGGAGCACCTGTGTGAAGACCGGCCCGGGGCGGAACTCGAACTCACCAGACTTCATGTTGTAGACGTTTACGCCGAGCACGTCCGACGGCATCAGGTCCGGGGTGAACTGAATGCGCCGGAACTCGCAATCGATCGACCACGCCAGCGCCTTCGCCATCGTGGTCTTGCCGATGCCCGGGACGTCTTCGATTAGAACGTGCCCGTGGCAGAGGAGGGCCACCAGTGCGAGCTCGACCGCATCCTGCTTGCCGACGATGAGCTGCTGGACGTTGGAGCGCACTCGCTCGGCCGCGACGCGGATGGCGCTGGCGTCCCCGAGCTCAGCCGCAGGCTTCTCCGACTCCTGCCGGACCGTCAAAAATGGCCGCCTTTCGATCTGGAATCACCAGTCTGATGTGATCTGCTGACAGGACCGCGATCGCGACTCAAGCCGTCAGACGACGACTACGGTATTTACAAGAGTCCCGATCTTTTCGATCTCGATTTCGATGACGTCGTCCTGTTTGAGGGTGAACTCGGGCGGCGGAATGGTCCCGGTCCCGGTGCAGACCGTGGTGCCGTCAGGAACCGGGTTGTGGCGCTGAAGCCAGTCCGCCAGGTAAGCACAGTCACGCTTCATCTTGCCGGTATTGGTCGATCCCTTGAACGCTTCCCTGCCGCCGCGGCGGATTCGCAGGGTAATGTCGAGGTCCTGGGCGTTGCCGATCGAATCCGCCGTTACGAAACAGGGGCCGATCGCGCACGAGCGGTCATAGATCTTCGCCTGCGGGAGATAAAGCGGGTTCTCGCCCTCAATCGTGCGGCTGCTCATGTCGTTACCGCACGTATAACCCGCGATCCGGCCGTCGTACAGCACGAACGCAAGCTCCGGTTCTGGCACGTTCCAGGCCGAGTCGCTCCGGATCCCGACCTCTGCGAACGGCTCTGCGAGCACACGCGGCGTCCCCTTGAAAAACACTTCTGGACGATCCGCCCCGTATACCTTGGCGTAGACGTCGGGCGACTTGCTCTCGGCCTGCCGCTCTCGCATGCTGTCCTGGTAGGTGACGCCCACGGCCCAGATCTCGGGTGGTACGAGTGGCGAGGTCATCCTCGGGAACCTGCGCTCCGCCTTCGAATTCTTGACCAGATCGCCGACCGAGAGCCAGGAATTGCCAGACCGATCGATCAGGCCACGCGCCAGGTCGTCGACGCCGCTGCCCGCCAACGAGCCGGCATGCAGCAGATCGAAAATGGAGCGGGCATGCGGCGAAATCGTTGTCAGGTCGACCAGCGAGCCGTCGCCGGCTTCGGCCGCAAGGTGGGACTCGCCACTCTCAAGCAAGACCTGGAAATAACGCATCTGGCCTCTCTTCGAATAGGACTGACTTGCCGCGTCACGCGGTCGCCCGGGGCCTGAAGCAGACCTCCGAAACTGCGGCGATGCTACGATGCCGCGAGGGCGTTGTCAAAGCTGTCCCATACGACGCGACAGCTGCCCTCAGGCCCGGCGTCGGCAGGCGCGGCCAGCCAGTGGACACACGGCCAAGGCCGGTCAGAAAGGCTGAGAGTTGAAGATCGGAATCATCGGTGGGACAGGCCCCGAAGGGCGCGGGCTCGCCGTGCGCTGGGCGGCTGCCGGGCACCACGTTGTCCTCGGGTCGAGGGATGCCGCGCGTGCCAGCGATGCCGCCAGCCGGCTTGGCGGCGCCGAAGGTTCGGTCAAAGGTGCGACCAACCTCGAAGCGGCCAGAATCTCGGATGTCGTCGTCCTGTCGGTCCCGTTCGGCGCGCAGACTGCCGTCCTCACCGAGCTGTCGCCGCAGATCTCGGGCAAGATCGCACTCAGCGTGGTCGCGCCCCTGGCGTTCGTGGCCGGCCGCGCCCGCTTCGCGCCGCCGCCCACAGGCTCCGCCGCCGAAGATGCCAGACTGCAGGTTCCAGCTGCGCGCTGGGCCGCCGGCTTTCACACCCTGCCCGCAGGCGATCTTCTGCGTGCCGGTGACCCGGTGGATGCCGACGTGCTGCTGTGTGGAGACGACGCGGACGCCAAACGCGCCGCGATGACGCTCGCCGGGGACATCAGAGGCGTGAGGGCGATTGACGCTGGATCGCTTGAAAGCGCCCGTTACCTTGAAGCCGCGACCGCGCTCTTGATCAACATCAATCGCATATACAAGTCACATGCGTCGTTCCGGATCACGGGGCTCGAAAAGTCGACCTGAACCAGCGGACCGCGGCGGGCACGCAAGGCATCAACGCGCGGCATGCCCCAATAATGAATACATGAGATCGAACACCATGAGGCGCCGCGCGTTGCTGGCGACGCTCATTCTGCTTGCGATCGCCGCTACGGCGTTCCCCGGCACAGAGACCATTCCGACCGCGGCCTCTGATGGCGCCACGATCCGGGTGGTCAACCATGGTTCGAGCATCCGGTTTGGTGAACGGATCGACGTGACCATGGAGGCGTCCAGCGCCGGGTCTCCGATCGAAAAGATCCGCGCCGTTTACCGGCCGCGCGGGCCGCGCACGATTGCCAGATACAGCTATCCCGACTTCAATCCGGCCAGTTCGGTTACCGCACGCTTCACCATTCCTACCGCCGAACCGACCTTCATTCCCCCCGGGATCGTGTTCGAGGTCCGCTACGAGATCACGGATTCGGACGGCCGGCAGTTCGAGTCCAAACCCTTCGAGATCGAATACCTCGATCCCGAGTTCGACTGGAAACGGGCCACGCGGGCCGGCCTGACGGTGCTCTATCACGACCGTTCGGGCAGGGAGATCACTGAACTCCTTGAAGCTGTGGCCGCCCGCTTGCCGGAAATGGAGGCGGTCACCGGAGCCGCGCCCGGCGGCGAGTACCGCGCGGTGCTCTACAACTCGAATGCCGAGGCACGACGGGCCTTCCCGACGGTCAGCAAAGCCGCGTCGGACGGTCACCTCTTCGCCGGATTCGCCTACGAGGAGTTCGGAATGTTCGTGCTGGACCACGCCAAAGTCCCGGGAGTTACGCACGAACTCGCTCACCTCGTGTTTGGCAGGGCAACGTCTTACCCGGCAGCGAAGCGACCAGCATGGCTCAACGAGGGACTTGCGGTGTACTTCGAGACCGGCTCCCGCGCGGCGTCCCGCAGCCGCATCGGCGACGCGATAAGGCGCGACAGGCTGCTGCCACTGAGGTCGATCAACTCGATCCCCGGCAGGCCAGATCAGATCCAGATCTTCTACCCGCAGGCAGGCGACTTCGCGGGTTATCTCGTCGAAGTGCGGGGCGCGGAACGGGTGCGGGGCCTGATCGCCGCCCTCGACCGCGGCGCACTACCCGCGGCCGCGGTGCAGGCCGTCTACGGTATTTCGCTAGATGAGCTCGAGAACGAGTGGCGGAAGGACATCGGCGCGCGCCCGATCGAGCTGCTGCCCGCCCCGACCGCGCACGCCGGTTCGACGGCCGTCGCAGGCGGGGTCGCGCCGGTCGCGACCGGCGCCCTTGCCCCGGAAACGCTCCCGAACGGCTCGTCTGGTGGATCGTTTAGGATCTGGTGGGGGGCGGCCGGCAGCGCGGTTCTCATGCTGGCGGCGACCGCCACGATTCTCCTGGTCTACCGGATTCGTCGAAGCGGTTGAGGTCAATTTGAGTAACGCTTCTGCCGGCGGCGCCCGCGCCGCCTATGTCTACTCGGACCAGCTGGCGCGCCACTCTTACGGCGATGCCCACCCGATGAAGCCGATACGTCTCCAGTACACGTTTGAGCTGGCACGGGCGGCAGGCTTCCTGAACGGGGGCGACATCCAGGTGATCGCGCCCCGGCCTGCGACGCTCGAAGAGCTCGCACTGTTCCACGACCCCGAATACATAGCGCAGGTGAAGTCGATCGGCGAAGGTCGCTTCACCGGCGAAGAGATCGCATACGGCTTCGGCCCGGGCGACAACCCCGCCTACCCGGGGATGTTCGAAGCGCATTCCCTGGCGAGCGGCGGAACCATGCTCGCCGCCGAACTCGTGGCCAGCGGGCGGTTCCAGGTGGCGTTCAATCCGGCCGGGGGACTGCACCACGCGCTGCCGCGCCGCGCCTCCGGCTTCTGCGTTTTCAATGACCCGGTGCTGGCGATCCGGAAGCTCGTCGCACAGGGCATGCGCGTCGTGTACGTCGATATCGACTGCCACCACGGTGATGGTGTGCAGCACGGCTTCTACGACAGCGACCAGGTGATGACGATCTCAGTGCACGAGAGCGGCCGATTCCTGTTTCCAGGCACTGGCGATGTCACGGAGATTGGCGTCGGCAGAGGCGAGGGATACTCGATCAACCTGCCGCTCGCCCCTTACACCGACGACCTGATCTACGCGGCATCGTTCGATGCGATCGTGCCGCCGCTCATCAGGGCGTTCAAACCCGACGTGCTGTTCACGCAACTTGGGATCGACACCCATATGGGCGACCCTATCACGCACATGCGGCTTTCGACCCAGGGTTTCACCGACACTGTTGCGAAACTGGCGCAGCTGGGCGGCGAATGCGGGCGCTGGATCGCCACCGGTGGCGGCGGCTACGACATGAGCGCGGTGGCGCGCGGTTGGGCGATGGCGTTCGCGGTCATGGCAGGCAAGCAGATCCCCTCTCGCCTGCCCGAGTCCTACCGGGGGCCGGATGGGCCTCGCACATTCGCGGACGCGCCCGACATGCCGCTGAATCCCGACATCCGCCGCGAGGTCCAGGCCTTCGCAGACCGCAGCGTTGAGGATCTCAGGAAACTCACGTTCCGCAGGTTCGGTCTGTAGCTGTTCCGGGAGTTTTCAAGAGTCACGGGCCAGAATCGACCTCCGGCCGCGTGCGTCAATTGCGGTAACCTTTCCGCCATTCCTGGCTCAGGATCCGGCATTGCTGTCGCCGGGTCTCGTCTGCCAACGAGTTCTTCAAGGGATTAGCAACATGGCACTCAAGGTCGTAGTTACTTTCAGCCGCCAACTCGGCGAGCCGATCATGAGCCCGCTCAAGAAGGCGGGCCTGGAAGTCGTTCAGAAGCACTGCACGACCGAGGAACAGGTGATCGAGGCCGGCAAGGAAGCGGACGCTCTCATGATCACCAGCCTTCCGCTGACGTCAAGGAAGGTTCTCCAGGCGTTGCCAAAGCTTAAGGTGGTGGCTCGGGCGGGTGTCGGCTACGACTCGGTGGACGTCAGGGCCGCGACCGAGCTGGGCATCATGGTCTGCAACACCCCGGGCGTCAACACGACCGAGGTCGCCGACCACGCGATGGCGCTATTGCTTTCGATTACCCGGCGTATCCCGGAACTGAACGCCGAGGTAAAAGGCGGCGCGTGGTCTGACCGGTTCGGCGATCTCGACAAGATCCGGGGCCGGCTGCTGCGCATAGCTGGCAACGTGGTCGGGATCAACGGCTTCGGCAACATCGGCCGAGCGTTCGCTACCCGGGTGCGCGGGTTCGGCCCGTCCCGGATCCTGGTGCACGACCCTTACGTGTTCCAGACGACCGGCGACCTTTACGGTGCGCAGATGGTCGACTTCGACACCCTCCTGAAGGAGTCGGACTTCATCACGACACATACGCCTTATTCGTCCGAGACCTACCACATGTTCAACGACGCGGCGTTCGCAAAGATGAAGCCGACCGCCATCTTCATCAACACGTCCAGGGGCCCGGTGGTGGATGAGGCCGCGCTGGCTTCAGCGCTTCGCTCGAAGAAAATTGCAGGCGCCGGCATCGACGTCACCGAGGTCGAACCGCTGGACGCAGAGAGCCCATTATTGAAGACTGAGAACCTGCTGATCACGCCCCACTTCGCCGGCGCGTCGGCAGTGTCGACGGCCGCGGGGGCGCAGCGCTGGGCCGAAAATGTGGCCCTCGTGCTGACCGGCAAGCAGCCGCACGGGCTGGCCAATCCGGATGTCATCAAGAAGATCGCGGTGCTGCGCTCGCAGAACTCGCCACGCTGGGCAGGTGTGCCCGCTTAGGAAAACGGCCCGGAAACAGATCGGGGAGGCCGCTGGGCCTCCCCGATCGTCCTAGACTTCCCTGAACTCGCCTTCCACAGTGTCGTCGGGCTTCTTCTTGCCCTCGGGCCCACCTTCGCCGGACTCTCCGGCACCCGGTGCGCCGCCGGAAGCGCCGCCGCCTGAGGCCTGCTGATTCGCGTATACCGCCTGGCCGACCTTCTGCATGGCGGTCTGCAGCGCCGTGATGGCTGCGACGATGTCCGTGGTCTTAGAAGCCTGTTTGCCGAGCATTTCTCGAAGCGTCTTGATGTGCCCCTCGATCTCGGCCTTGAGATCCGCCGGCACCTTGTCGCCCTGGTCCTTGAGCAGCTTCTCGGCCGCGTAGGCGGCGCCGTCGCCGCTGTTCCTCGCCTCGACCGCTTCCTTCTTCTCCCGGTCCTCGTCGGCGTGCTCTTCGGCCTCCCTGACCGCCCGCTCAATCTCGTCCTTGTTGAGACCGGACCTGCCAGAGATCGTGATGTGCTGTTCCTTCTTGGTGCCAAGGTCGCGGGCGGTGACGGTCAGCAGGCCGTCCGCATCGATGTCGAACTTGACCTCGATCTGCGGTACGCCGCGCGGCGCCGGCAGTATCCCGTCGAGGATGAACCGCCCGATCGACTTGTTCTCGGCCGCCAGCGGGCGTTCGCCCTGCACGACATGGACTTCTACCTGGCCCTGGCCGTCGGACGCGGTCGTGAACGTCTCTGACTTGGAAGTCGGGATCGTCGTGTTGCGAGTGATCAGGACCGTGCGTACCCCGCCCAGCGTTTCGATGCCGAGCGACAGCGGCGTTACATCGAGGAGCAGGATGTCCTTCACCTCGCCCTCGAGCACGCCCGCCTGGATCGCAGCGCCCAGCGCCACCGCCTCATCGGGGTTGACGCTCTTGTTGGGCTCCTTGCCGAAGATCTCCTTGACCTTGGCCAGCACAGCCGGCATCCGGGTCATGCCACCTACCAGGATGACTTCGCCGATATCGCTCGGATTGACCCCGGCGTCTTTCATCGCCTGGACCGACGGCTCGCGAGTGCGATCGATCAGGTCCTGGACAAGCTGCTCCATCTTGGGCCGGGTCAGCGTCAGCGACAGGTGCTTCGGGCCGCTGGCGTCGGCCGTTATGAACGGCAGGTTCAACTCGGTCTGCGTGACCGTGGAGAGCTCGATCTTGGCCCTCTCGGCCTCGACCCGCAGGCGTTGAAGCGCAGCGCGGTCGTTCCTGAGATCGATGCCGTTCTCGGCCTTGAACTGGTCGGCCGCCCAGTTGACGATCCGGAGGTCGAAGTCGTCGCCACCCAGATGTGTGTCGCCGTTGGTCGACTTGACCTCGAACACGCCGCCGCCGAGCTGCAGGACCGTGATGTCGAACGTGCCACCGCCCAGGTCGTAAACGGCAATCAGCTGGTCGGTCTTCTTCTCGAGTCCGTATGCCAGCGCCGATGCCGTTGGCTCGTTGATGATGCGCAGGACTTCGAGGCCCGCGATCTGGCCGGCCACCTTCGTGGCTTCGCGCTGGCTGTCATTGAAGTAGGCGGGCACCGTGATCACGGCGCGCGTTACCGGTTGGCCGAGCTTGGCCTCGCTGTCTTCCTTTATCTTCCGCAGGATCATCGCTGAGATCTCGGGCGGCGACGTGGGCTTGCCGTTGAACGTGACCCATGCGTCGCCGTTGTCGGCCTTCGCCAGCCTGTACGAGACCATCTTCTGGTCGCGCTGGACGGACTGGTCCTGGAACCGGCGCCCCATGAACCGCTTGACCGAGTAGATCGTGTTCTCCGGGTTCGTGATCGACTGGCGGCGCGCGAGTTCGCCAACGAATCGTTCGCCGGTCTTGGGGTTCACGGCGACGACCGACGGCGTCAGCCGGCGCCCTTCCCGGTTCTCAACGACCCTTGCCTCGCCCGCTTCCCAGATAGCGGCGACCGAGTTGGTCGTCCCGAGGTCGATACCTATTGCCTTGGCCATCCGAGCCGAACTCCTTCTTGCCTAATCAGTCATCAGTCAGATGAATGGATGTATTTCAGGTCTGTGTGGCTGGTGATGCGCTGTCATCGGGCGGCGAAGCTGCGATCTCCACCAGCGCAGGTCGTATCACTTCACCATGCATGCGATAACCCATGCGGTGCACCCTGGTGACCGTGTCGGGCGGGCTTGCGGCGGTCGGAACGCGCGCGATGGCCTCGTGCAGGCGTGGATCGAACTTCTCACCCGCTCCGCCGTAGCCTTCGACACCCTCGCCCGCGAGCGCGGAGTCCAGGTTGCGTTTCACTGCACGAACGCCTTCGACCCACTTCTGGTCGACATCGCGCGCTGCATCGCCCTGCAGCGCCAGGTCCAACCCGTCCAGTACGCTCAGCAGCTTCAGCAGCAGCGCGCGGTTTGCCGAGCGCCGGAAGTCGTCCCGCTCCGTGTCCACGCGCTTGCGGTAGTTGACGAAATCGGCCTGCACGCGCTGCGCGAGCACCCGGAACTGGTCGCGCTCCCGCCGTGCCTCTTCTAACTCAGACGTGGGGGACCCGGCAGCGGTGTCGCCCGGCGCCTGGGCGGCGTCGATCTGTTCGTTCCCGATCTCTTCCTCAGTCAACAGGATCCTCCGGCCGGGCCGTGCCTACGCGCCCACAAATTCGAGAACCGCCTTCATGTGCGCACGCGCGGCGGTACCGCCGTTGGATTGCGCAGCAGCGTCGTCGTTATCGATCTCTTCCACTGCGAGTTTCAACCGGGCGACGACCTCCAGAAGTAATCGCACGCCCGCGAGGTTCAGGCCAAGCTCGCCTGCCAGCCGCCGTACGATCCTCAACCGCTCCAGGTCCTGGTCGGAATACAGTCGGAGGGCGCCAGCCGTGCGCGACGGTCGGATGAGGCCGACCCGCTCGTACTTACGCAGAGTCTGCGGGTGCATCTCAAGCAGGCGTGCCGCTACTGAGATGATATAGACGCCCGAAAACTCGACGGACGCGACGACCTCGTCACTGACGCCGGCTTCGACTGGCGACTCTTCGTCCGCATCGGCTGCGAGGCGTGAGTCGCTCGCGGCGGGCTCCAGGTTCTGAAACAGGCCGCCAGGCCAGGCATCTCCGCTTCCCGAGAAGCCGGTGCGTCGCCGGTCTTTTTCCTGACTGGTCACGCTTCTTGACCTTTCCTTGGCAATTCGCCATTAACCTCCGCCTGGTCAGGATTCGTTAAATCCCGCAACGGGCGGACAGTCTTGACAAGCCTGATACGTGGTATACATTACGACTTGATACGGTTTGTGTCAATTCTGGTGAGTCATTCAAAGTCCACCTGTAGCTGGGAGAGCGTAAAAAAATCTTTACGAATTCTGGTCCACTACCCTAGTGCATTTGGCCCGAAATCGTTGTACAGTATCCAGTCGGTCAGGCATGGTGACGAAATTCGTCGAACGAATCCGCCACCATTTTGGGCGCAACATATAGCGAAACCGTCGTGACCAAGGCGGCGTAGTCAGTGGTGAAAGAGAGAAAGGGGAGAAGAACATGCTTTACCTCAAGGCGTGCCCCCGATGTCGCGGCGATGTCAAGTTCGAGCGGGACATGTACGGGCAATACCTGGAGTGCTTGCAGTGTGGCTTCCTCATCAGCTCCAAGCTCGATGAGAAGACTGGCAAGACAGAGGCCGGCACCAAGGCGGCCTAGGCCCTTCAAGGCATAGGACGACAAAGACGCCCCCGGCCCGTGGCCGGGGGCGTTCTGGTTCGAGGCCGTTCCGCGGCCGGGTACCGGGTCGGGTTCCTCAGTCCGTCAGGTCGATCACCTCGCGGTCTGCTGCGAGTACCTGGACGTCGAAGAAGTTCGCTTCTACGAACTCAACGACACGCTCGATTACGGCATCAGCCGTCCGGGCGTCGCCACTGACGACAGCGATGCCGATCAAGGCCGATTGCCACTTGTCCTGGTCGCCCACCTCCGCTACCGATACCTCAAAACGGCTGCGCAGGCGGCCGCACAGCGACTTCACCACCTGGCGCTTGCCCTTCAGCGAGCGGATTTCGGGTATGTGCAGCGCAAGCCGACAAACTGCGACCTGCAAATTCCTTCTCCCGTTCAACCCACCGCTTCCCATCGGCGCTTTCCGGCGGGCGGGTGCAAGTTGTCGCCCAAATACGCTTGTGATATAAATCACGGCCGGCGCGAATTGCCCTTCGCCGGGGGTCGCTCCGGTCATTCCTGGAGGCATCCCAACTCGTGGCGATACTCAGACCCAGTATTACGACCGGTCCAGATCACAATATCTCAGACGTACCCTCGGTCGTCATACAACGCCTACCCCTCTATGTACGCGTGCTCGCCTACTTCGAGGGAAATGAATATGAGATGGTCAGCTCGGAACAGCTGGCCGGACGCCTCCAGATGACGCCCGCGCAGATCCGCAAAGACCTCAGCTACTTCGGCAAGTTCGGGAAACAGGGACGCGGCTACAACGTCAAGCGCCTGGCCGCCGAACTGCGCCGCATACTCGGCCTCGACCGCTCATGGAACGCCTGCCTGGTCGGCGTGGGCCGGCTTGGACGGGCCATCATCAGCTATCCGGGCTTCCAGCCCGAAGGGTTCAGGGTCGTAGCCGCGTTCGACGCCGACTCAGCCCTGATCGGGTCAGAGGTCGGCGAACTGAAGGTCGATCCCCTCGGAGATATTCCGGTGAAGGTACGCCGGCTGAACATCCGAATCGGCATCGTCGCCGTGCCCGCCCAGCACGCGCAGGGGGTCATCGACCGCCTCGTCGACGCCGGCATTCGAGCGATCCTCAACTACGCCCCGATCGCGGCGCAGGTACCGCCAAACGTCAGGGTCGCCAACATCGATCCGGTACTGGGCCTGCAGTCGATGACCTACTACCTCAAGAACGCCCGCGGCTGACCTCCTCGCGCGACGGCACGCGCTGGTAGACCACCCTCCATGAAGGCAGTCGTGCAGAGCCGGTACGGACCCCCTGGCGAGGTCTTGCAAGTCCGCGAAATCGAAAAACCGGCCATCCGCGAAGACGAGGTCCTCGTTCGGGTTCGTGCCGCATCGGTCCACGCCGACGTCTGGCATGTCGTGACCGGCCAACCCTACGTGCTCCGCATCATGGGCGCCGGTATCTTTTCGCCCGGGCGCCGCGTCCCCGGGACCGACCTGGCGGGCACCGTCGAAGCGGTGGGCGTGAAGGTGTCCCGCGTCAAGCCGGGCGACGCGGTCTTCGGCGAGAGCCAGCGCGGGATGCAGTGGAAGAACGGTGGGACGTTCGCCGAATACGCGGCGGCCCCGGAAAGCGCGCTGGCGCTCAAGCCGGCCGGCGTGACATTTGAACAGGCGGCGGCCGCGGCGACCGCCGGTTACGTCGCGCTTACGAACCTCCGGGGAAAGGCCGCAGTCCGAGCCGGTCAGGACGTGCTGATCAACGGCGCGGCAGGCGGAGTCGGGGCGATTGCCGTGCAGTTCGCCAGCGCACAGGGGGCGAAAGTAACCGGGGTCGACCGGACCGAGAAGCTGGAGCTGATGCGCGCGCTCGGGGCCGACCGGGTGATCGACCACACGAAGGAAGACTTCACGGCCGGCGACGAACGCTACGATCTGATATTCGACGTCGCCTCGACGCTCTCGCTGTCGCGGTGCAAGCGCGTCCTCAGGCCCGAGGGCGTCTATGTCTTCATCGGCCACGACCACTACGGGCGGGCTGGAAGGCGGGTACTGGGCAGCATTCCACGGGCGTTCGGGCTCATGTTCCGAGCACCCTTCGACCGTCACATCGCGATGGCGATTGCCACCCCAAAGAAGCAGGAAGTGATGGCCGAGCTGGCGGAGCTCCTGGCGACCGGCAAGCTAAGGCCGGTGGTCGCCCGCACCTTCCCGCTCGAGTCGGTGGGGGAAGCCATCCGCGACCTCCAGGAGGGCCGCGTGCCCGGAAGGATCATCCTCACGCCCTGAGGACCGGGGGCTGCCTCGGCCGGCGGAGCCGCCCCGCAGGCCGCGTCCTATTGCTCCCTGCCGCCACCCATGCCGCGTCGCCGCCGCCGTGCGACTTCGACCCTGATACGGGCTCGCTGGAATGCCGCCAGCGCGGATTCGAGTTCCTCGGCCGCCCCGCGACCCGCGATTGCTTCCTGGGCGCTCTTGAGCGCCTTCTCGGCGCGGTCGATGTCGATCTCCTCGGCGCGCTCGGCGGTGTCGGCCAGGATCACGGCGCGGTTGGCCATGACTTCGAGGAAGCCGCCACTGACGGCCATGTTCGTCTCCTGCCCGCCCTTCCGGATCGTTATCTCTCCGGGCTGAAGCTGGGTCAGGAGCGCCGCGTGGTGCGGCAGGATCGTCAGCTGGCCCTCGACGCCAGGCGCAATCAACGCGTCGACCTCATCGTCGAGGACGCTGCGCTCAGCCGATACGATTTCTAGCCGAAGCGTCGCCATCTGCCGTCGCCTACTTCTTGGCCTCTGCGGCCATCTTCTCGGCGTTCTCGCGGGCCTCTTCGATCAGGCCGGTCATGTAGAAGGCCTGCTCAGGAAGGTCGTCGTGCTTGCCTTCGAGGATCTCCTTGAAACCGCGCACCGTCTCGTTGATCGGAACGTAGCGGCCCGGGCGGCCCGTGAAGACCTCGCCAACGAAGAACGGCTGCGTGAGGAAGCGCTGGATCTTGCGGGCCCGCGCCACTGTCTGGCGGTCGTCGTCGGAAAGTTCCTCGACGCCGAGGATGGCGATGACGTCCTGCAGGTCCTTGAAGCGCTGGAGCACTCGCTGCACTTCACGGGCGGTGTTGTAGTGGTCCTCGCCGACCACCGCAGGCTCGAGGATGCGCGAGCTTGATGCCAGCGGGTCCACGGCCGGGAACAGTCCCTGCGCCGCGAGCGAGCGCTCGAGCGAAATGACGGAATCGAGGTGACCGAAGGTCGTAACGATGCCGGGGTCGGAGTAGTCGTCAGCCGGGACGTAGATCGCCTGGAACGACGTGATCGAACCGTCCGTGGTCGACGTGATCCGCTCCTGGAGGTCACCCATCTCGGTACCCAGCGTTGGCTGGTAACCGACCGCCGAGGGCATGCGGCCCAGGAGCGCCGATACCTCCATGCCCGCCAGGATGTAGCGGTAGACGTTGTCGATGAACAGCAACACGTCCTGCTTCCCGATGTCGCGGAAGTATTCGGCCATGGTCAGGCCGGTCAGGGCGATACGGGCGCGCGTCCCGGGTGGCTCATTCATCTGGCCGAACACGAGCACGGTGTTCTTGAGCACCCCGTACTCCTGCATTTCGTGCCAGAGGTCGTTGCCCTCACGTGACCGCTCGCCGACCCCGGCGAACACGGATACGCCCTGGTGTTCCTGCGCAATGTTGCGGATCAGCTCGGTGATGATGACGGTCTTGCCGACGCCCGCGCCGCCGTAGGCGCCAATCTTGCCGCCCTTGCTGAACGGCGTGATCAGGTCGATGACCTTGATCCCCGTCTCGAGGATCTCGGTAGTGCCCCGCTGCTTCTCGAAGGCCGGGGGCGCCCGGTGGATCGGCCACTTCTCCTTGGCGTCGACCGCACCCAGGTTGTCGAGGGGGTCGCCGACGACGTTGAACAGCCTGCCAAGGGTAGGCTGGCCGACCGGCACTGCGACCGCCTGGCCGGTGTCGTCGGCTTCCGTGCCGCGCGCCAGGCCGTCGGTGGGTCCCAGGGCCAGGCAGCGAGCCCAGTTGTTGCCGACGTGCTGCTGGACTTCGAGCACCAGCCGCTCCCCGCCCAGCTTGAGCTCGAGCCCGTTATAGATCGATGGCAACTGGTCGGTGGGGAATTCGACGTCCACGACCGTACCGATGACCTGTACTACTTTCCCTTTAGCCATGACCTGCTCCTGGCGCCCCCTCACCCTGACCCTCTCCCGCGTCGGAGAGAGGGGACTGTTCAATTAACGCTGGACGGCGGCCGCGCCGCCCACGATGTCGAGGATCTCCGAGGTGATCGATTCCTGCCGTGCCTTGTTGAGCTCGAGGCGCAGATCCTCGACCAGCTCATTGGCGGCGTCGGTCGCGTTCTTCATGGCGACCATGCGGGCTGAGTGCTCGCTGGCGATCGCCTCGAGTACGGCGTGGTAGACCTTCATCTGGACGTATCTCGGTAGCAGGCGCTCCAGCACGGCCTGCGGGTTGGGTTCGTAGATGTAGCCGACCGCTTCCTCGGCCTTGAGATCGGCGGGCTCGACCGGGATCAGTGTCTCGACCGTTGGCGTCTGCAGCGCGGTTGAGACGAACCTTGAGTAGGCTAGCCAAACGCGGTCCACGCCCCGCTCCTCGAACTCCTTGATGACCAGGTTCGAGATCTGCAGGGTGTCCTCCAGGCTGGGCCGATCGCCCAGGCCGGTAAACGAGGCCTTGAGGTCGCTGCCGACCCTGACCACGAAAGTCCGGCCCTTGCGGCCAACCGAGACCACGGCCACCGGCCCGCCGGCGCCGCGGATCGCCTCGCCCGCAGCCCGGTTGATGTTGGCCACCAGTCCTCCGCACAGGCCGCGGTCCGGCGTGATCAGGACCATCCCGGTGCTCTTGATCGTTCGCTCTTCGAGCAGCGGGACGACGGGTCCGTCGCCCGTCTCTTCCAGCGTCTTCAACTGGGCGGCGAGGTCGGCGAGCACCGCAGTGATCTTGTCGGAGTAGGGCCGTCCTGAAAGCACCATTTCCTGGGCGCGTCGCATCTTCGAGGCTGCGATGAGCTGCATCGCCTTCGTGATCTGCGAGGTGTTCTTGATGCTGCGGATTCGGCGCCGCAGCTCACGCGCGCTGGTAGCTGCCATTTACTTCTTCAACGTCGCCTTGAATGCCGTGGCCGCGGCGTCGAGCTTCCCGCGCTGGTCGTCCGACAACTGGTTGGTCTCGGCGATCCCCTTGAGAACATCGGGGATGTTTGCCGACGCGTACTCGTGCCAGGCGTCCTCGGTGGCCCTGATCTGTGCCACCGGCACGTCGTCGAGGTGCCCGGCGTTGAGCAGGTAGAAGATCGTCGTCTGCTGTTCCATCGACAGCGGCTTGAACTGCCCTTGCTTCAGGACCTCGGTCACACGCTGGCCACGCTCGATCTGGCGGCGGGTCGCGGCGTCGAGGTCGGCGGTCCCGAACGTGGTGAACGCCGCAAGCGCCTGGTACTGCGCCATGTCCAGCTTCAGGCGGCCGGCGACCGCGCGCATGGCGCGTCGCTGTGCCGCGCCGCCGACACGGCTGACCGAGATACCCGCGTTCATCGCGGGCCGGATACCGGCGTTGAAGAGGTCGGGCTCGACGTAGATCTGGCCGTCGGTGATCGAGATGACGTTGGTGGGCACGTATGCCGAAACGTCACCGAGCTGGGTCTCGATGATCGGGAGCGCGGTGATCGAGCCGCCGCCATTGTCGTTGTTGAGGCGGCAGGCCCGCTCCAGCAGGCGGGAGTGCAGATAGAAGACGTCGCCCGGGTAGGCCTCACGCCCCGGCGGGCGGCGGAGGAGCAGCGACATCTGGCGGTATGCCCAGGCGTGCTTCGTCAGGTCGTCGTACACGATCAGGGCGTCGCCCCCCTTTTCGAGGAAGTACTCCGCCATCGCGCAGCCGGCATAAGGGGCCAGGTACTGCAGCGGGGCGGCATCGGAGGCGTTTGCCGCTACGACGATCGTGTGATCGAGCGCGCCTTGCTGTTCGAGCGTCGTCACGACCTGCGCTACCTTCGACGCCTTCTGGCCGATGGCGACGTACACGCAGATGACCTTCTCGTCCTTCTGGTTGATGATGGCGTCCAGGCAGATGGCCGTCTTGCCTGTGCTGCGGTCGCCGATGATCAGCTCGCGCTGGCCTCGCCCGACCGGCGTCAGGGCGTCGACCACCTTTACGCCGAACTGGAGCGGGGTGTCGACCGACTTGCGGGCCACGACGTTCGGTGCGATGCGCTCTACGGGCAACGACTTGCTCGACTGGATCGGTCCTTTGCCGTCGAGCGGGCGGCCAAGCGGGTCGACGACACGTCCGACCAGTCCCTCGCCGACCGGCACCTCGACGATGCGGCCCGTCGACCGGACTTCGTCGCCTTCCTTCACGTGCGTGTGGTCGCCCAGGATGACTGCCCCGACGCTGTCCTCTTCCAGGTTCAGGGCCATGCCCAGGGTGTCGCCCGGGAACTGGAGCAGTTCCGTGTACTTGACGTTACTCAGGCCGTGGACGCGCGCGACGCCATCGGCGGCCTCTACAACGGTCCCAACGTCGACCATCGTGAGTTCGCCGCCGAACTCCTCGATCTGTCGCTTGATGACCGAGGCTATGTCCTGTCCTCTGACCGCCATCGGAACCCTCCGCAGCTTGTCCTGCGGGCATCGCCCGCTTGATTAACAATCCCGGCGCCTCACGCGCCCCTTCGTTATCGACGGGTGCCGCGCACCCGCGGGAGGATTTCTCCCGGCTCTACTAAGTCCCTGCTTTCTCCGCCGGCGGCAACGCCAGGGCTTCCCGCATCGACTCGAGCTTTGTCCTTGAGCTCCCGTCGATCAGGCGGTCGCCGACCCGCGCGATCAGTCCCCCCAGGATGGCGGGATCGATCCGCTCGGTCGATAGCACTCGCTTGCTGACCAGCTTGCCCAGTTCATCCGCCACGCGCTGCTTCTCGCCGCCGACCAGCGGCACCGCGGTGACGATCACGGCGCGGGCGACACCCTGGTGGTTGTCGACCAGCGCCTGAAACTGTTCTTTGATATCCCTCACCAGCCGCACCTGCCGGTGCTCCACCAGTACGGAGAGGAGGTTGCGAGCGTATTCGCTGGCATCGCGCAGTACCGTCTGCACGCCGTGGTACTTGACGTTCTCGGGCACCTGCGGCGATTCCAGGAACACCGCGAAGTCGTTGTTACCAACGGCATCGGCGAGGCGTTCCAGGTCGCGCTGCCACTGCTCGACCGTCCTGCCTTCGAGCGCGAGCGCGAAGGCAGCCTGGGCGTAGCGGCGTGCGGTCGGTCGGCGTGCCAACTAGTGGGCCCTCATCAGTTCTTCTGGTCCTTGAGCCCCTCGCGCAGCACGCCCTCGATCAGGTCACGGTGCGCCTTCTCGTCGAGTGACTTCTTGATCACCTGCTCGGCCGCGGCAATCGCCAGACCCGCGAACTCCCGCCTGACCTGCTCCACCGCGGCGTCACGCTCCCGGGCGATCTCCGTGCGTGCGCGCTCGACGATTTCTTCCGCTTCCTTGCGTGCCCGCTGCTCCTGGTCCAGCCGGAAGCGTCCTGCGGCGTCGCGTGCCTCGGCGATCAGCTTCTGGCCTTCGACGCGCGAGTTCGCAATCTCCTTCTCGACCTGCTCGGCCGCCGAGGCAGCCGCCTTCTTCGCGTTCTCGGCGGCATCCAGGCTTTCCTGGATCCGGCGAGCGCGCTCGTCCAGCATCCCCAACACCTTCGGATAAACGAACTTGTAGAGAATGAAGAAGATGACGAGGAAGCTGATCAACTGTGTCAGCAACCCCGGCAGGTTAATGCCTAGAGCTTCGAACATCTTGGTCTACTCCCTGTCGACGCCGGGCGCCGGGGGCACCTAGACGAACAGAATGATGACGGCGACGACCAGCGCGTAGATTGCGATGGCTTCGGCGAAGGCCAGCGCCAGGATCATGTTCTGCTGAATCGGGCCACGTGCCTCGGGGTTGCGCCCGAGCGCTTCCATGGCTCGACCCGCCAGCAAGCCGATACCCAGAGCGGGGCCAAGCGACCCGAGGCCAATGGCCAGACCAGCCGCTATTTTGGTGAGATCGATCGGTTCGGGCACTTTATTCCTCCTGCAGACTGCAGACTTCTGTTTGCGGCTCGGGGTCCGGCTCCCCTTCTGCCACATCCGCCTGCGCGCATCGGCGGCAGGCAACTCTCCTATTGTGCGGGGTCGCGTGGCCGGTCTCGCGCACCCGGGGCCCAGCTAGTGGTGACCCTCCGCGCCATGCCCTTCCTCACCATGGCCGACGGTCGCCGAAGTGGCGAACACCAGCGTAAGCATGGCGAAGATGAACGCCTGAACGAGGCCGACGAACAGCTCCAGTCCCAGGAACGGGATGATCCCGATCAACGGGAACAGGAAGCCCATCGCGATGAGCAGGATCTCGCCTGCAAAGATGTTCCCGAATAGACGGAAGGTAAAGCTGATCACGCGCGAGATCTCGCTGACTATCTCGAGCAGTCCGACCGCAAAGAAGATCGGGCCCTGTTTCAGGTTCACGAACTTCGAGCCGTATCCGCCGACTCCCAGCGACCTGAACCCCCAGTACTGGACGGCGACCATTGCCACGATTGCGATCGCGAGGGTCGTGTTGAGGTCAGTCGCAGCGCCGCGGAAGACCGGCACCAGTATTCCAACCTCCTTGCCCTTCAGTTCAGGGTGCTTGGCCGGTGGGTGAACGACCTTCGGATGCTCGATCTCTTCGAGGGTCGGGTGGTGCGGGTCCTCGAACAGGCCTTCGAGCGGAACTTTGGTCCCTTCACCACGCCCGCCGAAGGGGATGAACCGGAAGCCACCGGAGCCATCGAACACAGTGACCTTGAATTCCGCCTCTTCCTCGGCGGCGTGGATCAGGGCCTTCTCCTTCGCTGCCCTGGCGGCGGCAAGATCGCCCTCCTTCTCGTACTTCTTGATCTTGGCCTTCTCATCCTTGGAGAGGTGGTGCTCGAGGAACTCCTCTACGGTCTCCACGCGGCCGACCGTCCCAACGCCCGGAAGGATGTTCAGCCAGTTGGCGATGACAATCGTGATGAAGATGGTGAGAACGAGGGGCAGGAAGCGCCGGCCCTTGTCGCCGGCCACCCCTTCCACCAGGGTGTTGAAGAACTCGACGATCGATTCGATCAGGGCCTGGAGCCGGCCCGGGACGAGCTTCATCTTGCGGGTGCCCAGCAGGAAGAGCGCCAGCACGATGATGCCGGCTGCCCACAGGCCGATCATGGAGTTCTTGATGGCGAAACCGGCCACGCTGGTGACGGTTTCGGCCGGGACCGAGATCAGGGGGATCGGGCTGCTGAAGAAGCCGAGGCCAAAAGCGTCGCCGAGGGCTCCGCCCGCCACTGAGATTAGGCCGACGGCCACGACGACCAGGATAATTGCGATTGCCCTGGGACTCTTAAGCACCAACCATCCTATTCAGCTTTGCCACCGCTGCCGGCGGCATTATCCCCCGCGGCCGTGAACCACCTGAGAAGTCGCAACATTCCGTAAACCGCGGCGGCCAACCCGACCGCCAGGCCCAGGATCATGAAGACCGGCCGGGTGTCTAGACGAGAGTCCAGCCAGACTCCCGCCAGTGTTCCCCCCGCAATCGAGATCGCGACGTACCAGCCTACCCCCGCCAGCCTCGCCAGCAGGACGAGGGTCGACGTTTCCGTGTTCTCGCTGCGCCCTGGCTCTGGCATGCAGCCTCCGCGCCTCATCCGAGCACGTACGTCACGGCCAGGAAACGACGATTGTGGACTTTATCACAATAGGTTTCCGCCGCAAACCCCGAACGGTTTTTCGCGGCCACCGGACAGCCTACCTGAACCCGGGCCGCCCCGCCATCGGTCCGCTAGAACACCAGGTTTCGGATGCGGCGGCTGGCGACGAAGACGGCGATCGTGAAGAGCGCCACGGCGGCGGAACCGGTCAGCAGCGCGATGCGGAGGTCGGACGCCGATGCCAGGGCGCCAAGGGCCAGGCCGCCAAGAGGAAAGGCGCCCCAGGCTACTTCGTAGATGCCGAACACCCGCCCGCGCATGTCGTCGCTGGATGCCAGTTGCAGCGCGGCTACCCCGAGCGAGATGTGGATCGTGTTGAAGAAGCTGGCCGCGATCGCAGTCGCCAGGGCAAACCAGAGGCTGCCCGAGATCGCAAACGCGGCACACGCCGCCGCAAAGACCAGGTTGCTCGCGATCAGGCCCGGCCCGGCCCTTCGAATGCCGCCTGAGATCGACAGCCAGGTCGAAGCCGCGAACGCGCCCACGCCAAGCGCGGCGTAGAGCCAGCTGAGCCCGCGGGCGCCCGTGTCGACCACGTCCTTGGCATAGGCGGGCATGAGGTACACGATGCCGCCCACCAGGAGACCGTTTACCGCGGTGAACACGATGTTGATTCCGATCACCTGGTCGCGCCAGACCGCCTTCAACGCTTCGGCGGTGTCGCCCCAGATTGCGTGGGCGCCGTCCCTGGCCACGCTCGGAATCCGGTGGATGGAGCTGATCATGAGAAGGTTGGCCGCAAACAGCCCCGCGATGAGCCCGTAGGTCGCCGGGCCACCGAGCGACGCGAGCACCATCCCGCCGGCGAGTGGCGCGACGACCCGCGCCAGGTTGAACATGCCCAGGTCGATTGCGACGCCGCTGACCAGCCGGTCACGCGACACGACCGACGGCACCATCGACTGCCTCGTCGTCCAGTCGATACCCAGCACGCTGCCGTGGATCACCCCTGCCGCCAGGATATGCCAGGGCTCCAGGGCCCCCGCGACGTAAACGGCGGTCAGGACCGCCATCGCTGCCAGCATCGCGAGCGAGCCCGCCATCAGCAGGCGGCGACGCGGAAAGCGGTCGTTGAGGAAGCCACCCACGATCGGAGTCACGACCTGCGGCACGCCGGTCGTGGCGCCGAGCGCGGCCAGGTATGCGGTCGAATCGGTCAGCTGAAAGAGCGTGTAGCCCTGCGCCAGGGTGAGCAGCTGGTAGGCGGTGCCCCACAAGAACGAACCGGCGACGAACCGGCGGAACTGGCTTTCCGCCAGCGCGCCGGGGAACCTGGCGCGGCGATCTGCCGGGGTGGCCTTGCGATCGGCGGGCGCGGCATCCATTTCGTCAGATCTCCGGCGCGATACGGCCCCCGGTTGATTCCGAGGGCCGCCTGAATGATATCCGGGAGTGCGTCCGGCTACGTCTTCTTGTCGCCGTCCCCCTTGCCGTCGCCCTTGCCCTCTTCGTGTTCCTTCCGGCCAAGGTCGTCAAGGTCGAGGGAATCGATGAAGTCCTTGAATGCCGACATCGATTGCAGCTCCTTCTCGTCGACCGGCTTCGGGGGCCGACCTGATGCGTCGACGTCACCGCCGACCACGGCCTTGCCCGACTCCTTGTCGAGCTGGACGCCCGCCTTCTCGAGTACCGACTCATCAGCAAAGATCGGCACCTTCGCCCTCACCGCCAGCGCCAGCGCATCCGACGGCCGCGAATCGACGTGGATCTGCTTCCCGTTGTGGGTCAGGACGATCTTGGCAAAGAAAGTGTCGTGGTCGAGCCCGGACACGATTATGTATTCGAACGACGCGCCGAGATCCAGCGCCAGTTGCTGAAGCAGATCGTGGGTCAGGGGGCGCGGCACGTTTACTTCCTGGAGCTTCACCGCGATGGCATCTGCCACATCAGGCCCGATCCAGATCGGGAGATACCGGTCGGCACCCTTCTCTTTGAGGATCACTACGCGCTGATAGTTCAGGAGGCTGACGCGGATGCTGTCGATTACCATCTCCAACATCGTAGAAAGTCACCTCTGTGCCCGCTGGTGCTGCAACCTGCAGCCAAAGCTGGTTCCAGCTTATGCCGCCCCAATAAACAGTGTCAACGCGACTCGGGGTTGGCGGGGGGTGGCCCTTCCGCCGCTGGCCCGTTTCCCTCCTCGACGGTACCGGGCTCGCGTGACTTCATGCGACGCTCCAGTTCCCGCCTGGCGAGGAGGAACCGGCGGCCGCACGTAAGGCACTTCAGTCCGATATCGGCGCCAATTCGGTAAACCGTCCACTCGCGTCCGCCGCACGGGTGCGGCTTCTTAAGGGTAATACGGTCGCCTGGTTGAAAAGGAGTCAGCCGGGCGGGCCGCATCGCTCACCTGTCCGCTGGATTCTGCGACGCAAGCGCGGCGCGGATCTCGTCGCGCAGTCGCTCCGCAGCTTTGCGTGATGCGTCCGGGAACGATTTCGGATCGGACGAGGCGTAGATGATTCCCCGCGACGAACTGACCATGATCCCGCGGCCGTGCCGGTCCGCGCCAGCCCGCGCCGCTTTCGCAACATCGCCACCCTGGGCGCCGACGCCCGGGATCAGGATCGGCAGGTTCGGATGCGCCGCCCTCAGTTCCCCGAGCTCCTCGGGATACGTGGCGCCTACGACCAGGCCAATGTTTCCTCGCCCGTTCCACTCTTCGGCAAGGTCGGCCACGTGCTCGAAGAGCCGTTTCCCGGGGACGTCGGCCCGACTGCTGGAGGCCTGGAGGCGCAGGTCCTGCAGCTCACGCGCGCCCGGATTGGACGTCCGGCAGACAATCAGCACCCCGCGCCCGGGCTGCCCGAGGAATGGCTCGATCGACTGTCGGCCCAGGTACGCATGAACGGTCACGACGTCGAAGTCCCATAAGTCGAACATCGCCCTGGCATAAGCCTCGGCGGTCGAGTCGATGTCGCCACGTTTCGCATCGCCAACGACTACGGCATGCGGCGCGACCCTCCGGATGTGCTCGACCGTCCGCTTCAGAGCGTTGAGGCCAGGGATCCCCAGGGCCTCGTAAAAGGCTATCTGCGGCTTGAACGCGCAGGCCAGGTCGAGAGTCGCATCGATGATCGCCCGGTTGAACTCGAACACGTCCGGCACCGGCATCCGGCGAGGGTCGGGATCAAGGCCAACGCAGACCGACGAGCCGGTCTTCAGCGTCGCAGCATCCAGTTTCTGGGGCCAGGTGGTCGACATGTCAGCTATTCGAACAGTAGCACGCTACGCGCGAGCTCCCCTTTCGCAAGCACCTCAAAGGCTTCGTTTACCTGCTCCACCGGAAATTGCCGGCTGATCAACTCGTCGAGCTTCAACTGCCCCGCCTTGTACCGGTTGATTGGCCCCGGGAACTCGATGTGCGGCCTGGCGGCGCCGTACTTCGAGTCGATGATCGTCTTCTCCTGCATGAGGTCGCGGGCGTCCAGGGTAACCGGCGTGGTGACCTGTAGGCCAACCGACTCAACGATCCCGGCTCCCTCGTGGCCCAGGAAGGCGGGCAATGCGTGGTGGCTCCGCTCCCCTCTCACCACGTGCCAGTCGGAGTGGCGCGCGCCGCTGGCCATCATCTTGACAGGACCTTGCCCGGGCCGGGCTCAGCCAGATCGAATTGTTCGATCTGCAGCGGCGCCTTTGCCTGGTGCAGGACCGCGGTTTCCATCTGCGGCTTCTCCCTGAGCTCGTGACCACTGGGCCGGCAACTATACCCCCGCACCAGCCAGCGCCAGCATGGGCTGGCAGGGCGATGCGGCTTCAGCTCTCCACCACGCCGATGCTCGTGGACTTGAACACCATGAACACGTCGACGCCGGCGGCCAGTCCCAGTTCACCTACCGCCGCTGCTGTCACTTCGGAAATCACGTGCGTACCGATGTCGACGGTCACGTAGGCGCTTCCGTCGACGGACCACACCTCCAGGATCCTGCCCGGCAGAATGTTCCGGGCGCTCATCCGCACCGGGCGCTCCCTGGCAAGGATGATCTCGGCAGCGCCGACGTATACCGACACTGCGCTGCCCGGAGTTGCGTCCAGGGGCGCAGTCACGAATTCTGCGTTTCCGACCGTCACCCTGCCCGGACGGTTGTCCCCGCCGGAGTCGGCCACGGTTCCTTCAAGCACGTTCTCCAGTACGCCGCCCTCGCTGCGCATGCCGGCGACCGCCTCCAGGGCGACCTTCGATGGCTTGCCCTGCGCCGTGACCCGGCCACCAGCGAGCACGATCGCGTCGTCGGCAAGGGCCAGGACGGAGGTCACATCGTGCGATACGTACAGCATCGGGATGCCGAGCTCGGCCCGCACTCTGCGCAGGTGGCTCATGACAACGCCTCCCATGCGCAGGTCGAGCCCCGCGAGAGGTTCGTCAAGAAGCAGCAGGTTGGGAGAAGTAGCCAGCGCCCGGGCGATTCCAACCCGCCGCTGTTCTCCCCCGGAAAGGGAGCCGGGACGGCGGTCCACGACGTGCCCGATCCCGAGAAGCTGGATCAGGTCCCCGGGGTCGAAGCGCCTTTCCGACGGCGGTGTGATCCGATACCCGTAGAGGATGTTCTCGCGCCCGGTCAGGTGCGGGAAGAGCGCCCCGTCCTGGAAGACGTATCCGATGCGTCGGCGCTCCGGTGACAGGTTTATGCCCTCCTCCGACGAAAAAAGCACACGCCCGCCAAGCGCGATTCGTCCCCGCGTCGGCCGCGCGAGCCCCGCGACGCAGTTCAGGGTGGTCGTCTTCCCGCTGCCCGACGGGCCAAAGATCGCGGTGATGCCCGGTCCGCACTTGATCGAGACGTCCAGGGTGAACCCGGAGTACGCGCGCTGGAGAGCAAGCTCCAGCGCGGGCGCCGCGCTCACCTTGGCCCCCTTGCTTCGCCAGCCGATTCGCCGGTCCGCACGCGGCCAACAAGGTAGTTGTGGACCAGGATCGAAAGCGCGGCCAGTACGACCGCAACTACGACCAGCTGGAGGGCTGCGCCGTCCCGCCCGGCCGATATCCGGGAGAAGATGGCGAGCGGAATCGTCTGAGTCTGGCCGGGTATATTGCCCGCGATCATGATCGTGGCGCCAAATTCGGATAGCGCACGCACAAAGGCCAACAACGTCCCGGCGAGGATACCCCGGTAGGCCAGCGGCAGCGTGATGGTCGCGAACACCCTGAGAGGCCTGGCGCCCAGGCTGCGGGCGGCGGACTCCAGGCGCGTGTCGACACCCGATATGGCCACCATGTACGCCCTGACAGCCAGCGGGAACGCCAGGATCGCCGAGGCGAGCACGGCGCCCAGCCAGGTGAACGCGACGCTGACGCCGAGCGTGTCCTCGAGGAAGCGGCCGACCGGTGAGCGCTGGCCGAAAACGGAAAGAAGCGCGTAGCCGATCACGACCGGCGTGACGGCCAGGGGCAGCGAAACAAGCAGGTCAAGGATGAAGAGCCCGGGCATCCGCTTGCGGACGAGCACCCATGCGACCACGAGACCGACCGGCACCACCAGGGCAGTGGCTACCAGCGACACCCGTAAGGAGAGCAGGATCACCGACCAGTCGGAGATCAACGCATCGCCGCCAGCCGGGTGAATCCGTGGCTGCGGAAAGTCGCGCTCGCTCTCTCCGACTTCAGATACTCCATGAACCGGTGAGCGCCATCCAGATCGCGTGCACCGTTCAGTACCGCGGCCGGGTACACGATCTCCGGATAGGTTTCTGGGGGGATCGTGCCGGCCACTCTTATGTTCTCGACCCCGATCGCGTCGGTGGTGTAGACCACCGCGGCATCAGCGGTGCCGAGCGAGACCGATGCGGTCGCAGCTCGCACGTCCAGCGATCGGACCAGCCGCCCCTGCACGCGCTCGAGCACACCCGCGGATTGCAGAGCCGCGATGGCGTACTCGCCCGCCGGCGCCAGGTCCGGATCGGCGATCGCGATCTTGCCTTCGAAGCGCTCAGCGAGGTCGGCCAGGCTCGTCACGTTTCCCCCGTAGGTATCCCGCACGACGATGATCAATGAATTGGACAGCAGGTTAATCCGCGAGCCCGGTTCCAGGAATCCGGCGCGCTCCAGCTCATCCATGGGCCGCTGGCCGGCAAAGACCACGATTTCGGATGGAACGCCCCTCCGAACCTGAACCGCGAGGGCCCCCGATGGCCCCTCGCTGATCTCCACCGCCCCGCCTTGCGCGCGGTAATCAATCGCTAACTCGCGCATGACGTCACCGAGGGACGCCGCGGCCAGCACCCGGACCGGCGGTCCGGCGGCCACCCGGTCGGGGCCACAGCTGAGACAGGCGATCAGCAACAGGGCGGCAATCGCCGCGAGCGAATGCCTGGTCACGTCGAGTCCCGCACGCTGTCGCCCCGCCTGTTCTCATATCCAGTGTCGGATATATTGACATGCTCGCAAATGGTAAACTCGAGGTTCAGGGAACCCGACTCAGGGCTCCTTATCCGGCGTACGCGTCCCGTTTGCGTCGGGATGTGAGGTTGATCAGCGTGGCCCACAGCGCCAATTCTGAATACACCTTTACAAGTTTCGCCAATCTGGACTTCTACCGGAAGGTAAACGCGCGCCTGCTCGATCTTGCCGAGGTGGGCAAGAACAAACGCATCGTTGACCTTGGCTGCGGCACGGGCGCCGTGACGCGGCTGATGCTCGAACGACTCGAATCAGCACGGCAGACGGTCATTTACGCCATCGATCACTCGGCGACCGCCATCCGCCAGGCGATCGCGGAGCTTGGCGACCGCAAGAACGCGGTCGTCAATTTCATCCAGGCGGAAGTCCAGAACCTGCGGACGGCCGTGCGCGAGCAGGTGGACTCGATCGTGTACTGCAACTCGATCCACTACGTGCCGGACAAGGGCAAGCTTCTCGACGAGGTCCGGGACTCGCTGCGCCCGGGCGGCACCCTGGCCTTCAACACAACTTTCTTCGAGGGATCGAACCCCCCTGAAAGCGAGGCCTTCTACCGCCGCTGGATGATGCGGTCGCTTCGCATTCTCGTTAAGGAGCACGGCCTGCGGCCCGGCAAGGCCGAAAAGACCGAGGCCAGGCGGCAGCTCAGCGCGGAAGGCTACGCGAACCTGCTGCGCGAGCACGGCTTCGACATCGAAAAGGCGGAGGTCGTGCCGGTCGAGTTCCCGCTCGAAGGCTACCTCGACATCAGCGAGTTCAAGGACTTCATCGAGGGAACGTTCCCTGGCGTCCCGCTCGACAAGGCAAGCGACTCGCTCAAGCGAGGCGCGCGCCAGGCATTTGAGGACCTCAACATCACGTTTGTGCCACGGAACTGGCTGAACGTGGTGGCCGTCCGCGCCTAGCCTCCCTGCGCTGTGCCGCGATTAGCAAACGACTGGTCGCGCCCGCCGGGAAGCGCCCAGCTGATTGTGCGCTGAGAACACGGGCCTTCCGGCTACCAGGTTGACCAGCGGCAGCATGCGCCGGACAGGTCTCCGGTTGGCGACCAGATTCCTGAACCAGCGGTACGCGCGCCAGTCACCCGAGACAAAGCTCGCGCTGCAGGCCAGGTCCTGGTACGGAAACGCCGCGCCTGGCGGGGGCGCCGCCACCAGGGCGACGACCCCGTTCATGACGACCGACCAGATCCCGGTATTCCAGATCAGGCCCCGAAGGGCCGATCTATCGCCCGCCCCGGCGAGCGCGAGCATGGCTGCCCACCATGCGTGCGTGATGGCAGGCGTGGCCGCGCAGGCTCCCTGCACGGGCGACATCCTCTCGGACGTTTCGCCGTAGAGACCTGTGTGGTGGTTGATGATCACCTGCCACAGGCTGGCGTCGATCGTCACCACGGTCACCGCGATCCACATTTACGCTCGGCCCCGTTCCCGGGACGTTTCGGCCGCGTTCTGGACCACGGTTGATTCCTGCAAGCCGGCCTTCGGCTGGCCAGGCCTCAACCGGCTGGACGGCGTATTGAAGCCGATCCCGGCACGCGCCGGCAAATCCTGCGTCGTGCTGGGTACGGTCCAGGTGCGACGCAGGGGTCATCGCCGCTGCACCCTGATAAAGTCTCGCCCCATGACAACCAGAAGCATCGAAGCCGCAATCCCACCAGTGCGCGACCTGATTCAGGCCGCCCAGGCTCGCCTGAGAATCCCCGGTATCGCCGCCGGCGTTGTAGTCGACGGCAGCCTTGCCTGGTCAGAGGGCTTCGGGGTCGCCGAACTTGACACAACCCGCAGGGTCGACTCCGCGACCCTCTTCCGGGTCGCCTCAATCACCAAGACCTTCACCGGGGCGGCGATCATGCGGCTGCGAGATGAGGGCGCTCTCTCGCTGGACGATCCCCTGCTCAAGCACGTTCCCGAGTTCAGAGGCGCCAGGGCCCGGCGTGGCTCGCTCGAGCAGGTCACGGTCCGGCGGCTCCTGTCTCACCACTCCGGGCTGGTCAGCGAAGCGCCTTTCGACTACTGGCATACGCTGGAGTTCCCGTCCAGGCAGGCCGTCCTCGAAAGTCTCAAAGGCGTCGAAGTCGTGCTTGAACCGGACCGGCGTTGGAAGTACTCGAACCTCGGGTTCGGCCTGCTCGGTGAGGTGGTCGCGCGCGTGAGCGGGCAACCGTACGAGAATTACGTTTCATCGACGTTCCTGAAACCACTCGGGCTGCGCTCATCTACCTTCGAGCTCGACGCCGCCAGCAAGCGGCGTTTCGCGGTCGGCTACGACCCCGACCCTTATTCCGACCGGCCCGGGGTTGCGGTCCACACCTCCATGTCGGGACTCGCGGCCGCAGGCGGCTTGTACACGAACGTCGAGGACCTTGCCGTATGGCTCAAGTTCCAGATGACGTCATCGCTCCGCGGATTGCCGGAGCCCGCCGATTTCAAGCCAAAGAAAGGCGCCGCACTCTCCCCCGACACTCTGGCAGAGATGCAGCGCCCGCAGGCCCTGGAAATGGATTGGAAGGCGGGCTACGGCCTGCCATGGCGTTCTACGCGGTCGGGCGACCGTGTCTACGTCAACCACGGTGGGGCGTTGCCCGGGCACCGATCGGGACTTTACTTCGACCCGGTGCGCGGGTTTGGCTTCGTATTTCTGAGCAACCTCGGCTGGCAAAATGGCCCGGAAGACGTTTCGGTCCCGGCGATGGACGCCATTGCCGAAGAACTCGACCGGGTGCTCCCACCCGCCCAGACCTTCGAGCCGGTGCCGTCTCCCCTGCAGCGCCTGCTCGGCAGTTACGCCTCAAAGAACGTCCTTTTTACCGACGTGGAGTGGCGCGCTGGGGCGCTGCGCCTCGTGTGCCCGCCCGGAGTGCGCTCACTGCACGCGCCGGCACGGCTCGACCCTACCGCCAGGCCCCTCGAGTTCCTGGTCGTCGGTGGACGAGGCGCCGGCGAAATCGCACGCTTCATGGCCACCGGCCGCAAGGTGATGGCACTTTCGCTCGGCGGCGTGATTTATCAACGCCTGGAGACGCGTTAGCGCCAGGCGAGCGTCGATCGCATCTCCGGAATCTGAAGGAGTTGGTCCATGGCACAGCAGTCGCAGGTGCGTGGCAGGTTGACCGGCAAGGTTGCGATCATCACCGGGGCGGGGTCTGGGATCGGCCGCGCCAGCGCTTTGAAATTCGCCGCCGAAGGCGCCAGCGTGGTCGCCGCCGACATCAACTTCCGCGCGGTCGAAGACCTGGTGAAGTCCGAGAAGACCAGGGGGCGCATCCTGCCGGTCGCAGTCGATGTTCGGGTCAGCGACCAGGTGCGCGACCTCGTGAAGCGGGCGGTCGAGGTGTTCGGCTCGGTAAACGTCGTCTTCAGCAACGCGGGGATCATGCGCGGCGGCAACGTAGTGGACATGCCTGAGAGCCACTGGGACGAGGTCTTCGCGGTCAACGTGAAGGGGGCGTTCCTGCTCGGCAAGCATGCCGTGCCCGTGATGCGCCAGGCCGGAGGCGGCTCGTTCATCATCACGGCGTCCGCCAACAGCTTCTATGCGGAGTCCGATATCGCCGGCTATTGCGCGACCAAGGGCGCTGCGATGCAGTTGACGCGCGCCATGGCGATCGACCACGGTCCCGACCGGATTCGGGTCAACTGCATCTGTCCGGGGTGGATAGAGACCCCGATGGCACTACCTTTCCTCGACGAGAACCCCGGCGGACGCGCGTTCGCAGGTCGCATCGCCCCGCTCGGCCGCATCGGACAGCCCGAAGACGTAGCCGAAGTGGCGCTGTTCCTGGCCAGCGACGACGCGCGCTTCGTGACGGGAGCGGCGTACAACGTCGACGGAGGCTGGACCGTGGGCATGACCAAGGCGGTCGCCCTCATCTGAGCAGGGGCCCCGACTCGCGTGGGCGCTGCTATGGTCCGGGATCGCCGACCTTGCCGGCTCCCGAGCCCTCGGCCAGCACCAGCGAGTGAGCCGGGGCCCCGACTCGCGTGGGCGCTGCTATGGTCCGGGATCGCCGACCTTGCCGGCTCCCGAGCCCTCGGCCAGCACCAGCGAGTGAGCCGGGGCCCCGACTCGCGTGGGCGCTGCTATGGTCCGGGATCGCCGACCTTGCCGGCTCCCGAGCCCTCGGCCAGCACCAGCGAGTTGATCTGCTCTCGCAACGCTACCGGCATGTCCCAGTCGCCCCCGACGTCCTCTTTCACTTCTTCCGGCTGCTTGGCGCCGCACAGGGCAACCGTGACCGCAGGATGTCCAAGCACCCACGCGATGGCCAGCTGTGGCAGCGTCTTGCCCTGATCGGCGGCTATCTTCCTGAGCTTCTCGACCACGGCAACGTTTTTCGGGAGATTCTCGGGCGCCCACGTGGTCAGCCCAAAGTTCTTGCCGCCCCGTCGCCAGTCGTCGTCGCCGAACTTGTGATCGGCCTTCCAGGTTCCGGTCAGCAGCCCGTGCGCCATCGACCCGTAGGCCATGATCCCGATGCCGTTCTTCCGGACAAACGGGAAGGTCTTTGCCTCCGGGCGGCGGTCGAAAGCGTGGTAGCCGACCTGGTTGCAGGCGATGCGCCCGTGCTCGAGACAGTCCGCCATCATCTCCGAGTTGAAGTTCGAGACGCCGTAGTAGCGGATCTTGCCGGCCCGGCGCGCCTCCTCCAGCACCTGCATCGGCACGGAGTACGGCCGGCTCGGGTCCGGCCAGTGGATGAGATAGAGGTCGATGTAGTCGGTCTGGAGGCGGCGCAGGCTTTCCTCGATGCCATGGTTGAGGTACTCCGGCGAGCTGTCGGAGACGGTCGCGCGGCTGCGGTCAGCGTTGCCCTCCAGCCACTTGCGACCGCCCTTCGTGACCAGCACGATCTTCTTCCTGAAGTCCTTGATCGCCTTGCCCAGCAACTCCTCGCCGTAGCCCCAACCGTAAACGGCTGCCGTATCGAAGAGCGTCACGCCGCTGTCATAAGCGAGCTTCGCGGCCGCGCTCGCCTGGTCGTCGTCGAATGATCCGTACTGGCCACGGCCCATGGGCCAGCCGCCGAACCCGATCACGCTCGTGGTCAGGCCGCTCTTCCCGAACTCTCGTGTGCGCAAATCGCTACTCCTGTACTGCGGAACGGTCGCAGCCGCAGATGTTATCGGTGGAACGCCCGCCGTGCCACATATATGCGGGGCGGCCGTCAGGCATGGACGCATCCCGGCCATCGCACGTGGTCTTGCCGGTTGTATGGGTCGACCAAACAATCGAGAGTGTGCGGTGGTTGGGCCGGCTTGTGACGCACTGCTGCGCCTGCGCAAAGCGCGTTAGCCGTTCCAGGGACGCTTCCTGAGCTCCCTCTCGACCAGGTCGGAGCCCAATCCGGGGCGGTCCGGGACCTTCAGATAGCCGTTCTTGACGGTGAAAGGATGGGTCAGGAAGTCGTCCCGCCATGGTGGGTCGTCCTGGTCGAACTCGAGGATCATGAAGTTCGGGCACGTGGCCATGACATTCGCCGATACGAGCGTACATATCGGGCTATGGCAGTTGTGGGGGGCTACGAACGTGTCGTACGCCTGGGCGAGGTCGCAGATCTTCCTGCCCATCGTGATCCCGTTCCAGGCGAAGTCGGGCATGATCACGTCCTGGGCATACCTTTCCAGGAAGGGTCGGTACCCGTCGAGGCCGTAGAGGCTCTCGCCCGTGCAGATCCGCGTGCGGGTCGACTCACGCACCGTTCTCAACGAACCGGGGTCGAAAGTCTCCGTCTCCAGCCACATCAGGTTGTATGGTTCGAGCGCGCGAGCGATATCGATCGCGCCGCCCAGCTTGAACCGGAGCGCGATATCGACGGCGATACCTACGTCCGGGCCGAGGGCCGCGCGGAAAGTCTCGACCAGGCCGACGGCGTTCCGGATCTGATCGGGGGACGCGTGGCCCCCGATCCGACCGCTCGCGACGGAGCCCGGGCTAGGCAGGTCCTTGAGAGGCATCAGGTTGGTCTTGATGGCTGTAAAGCCCTTCGCAAGGACCTCCTCGGAGAGCTTCTTCAGGTCGCCAGTACGCTGCACCGGTGGGGTGCCCAGCTTTTTCGCCCACCGATTTCGGAACGTCCCGCAGTGCGACCAGTACAGGCGGAGCTCATCGTGGAGCTTGCCGCCGAGCAGCTGCCACACCGGTACGCCGAGCACCTTGCCCTTGATGTCCCACAGGGCATTATCGATGCCGGCCATCGCCTTCCAGGCCAGCCCGCCGTTGTGGCGGACGTTGTCGACCATCAGGTCGTACCAGATCTTCTCGCTGTTCATCGGATCCTTGCCGATGACCCTCTCCGAGAATTCATCGACGAGGTGGGTAACCCCGCGATAGACATCCCATTCGGTGCAGTCGCCCCACCCGACCACGCCGTCGTCGGTTTCGACCTTGACGAAGGTCCACGGGCGGACGCCGCCATCGGCCAGGAACGTCTTGACCCCGGTGATCTTCATGGCTGGCTCCTAAGAAACTCTGGTTGCCGGGCGCTGGACCCTCGACAGGGGAATGACGGCCGTCGCCTCGATCTCGATCAGCCAGTCGGGGTTGATCAGCCTTGCTACGCCAACGAGTGTGCTGGCGGGGTAAGGCCGCGTGAAGAACTCCGCGCGCACTTCGTGGATTTCCTTGATCTTCGAGATGTCGGTGACGAACACCGAGACCTTTGCGATGTCCGACAGCGCGCCACCCGCCGCCGCCAGGACGTCGCGGATATTGGCCAGGCATTGCCGCGTCTGCGCGCGCATGTCGCCCTTGCCAACGGTCCTGCCCTGCGCGTCCTGCGCTACATGGCCGGAGATGAACAGGGTGGCGCCCTCCGGCGCCCAGGCCGCGCTCGAGAAGATCCCGAACGGCTTAACGACCCCGGGCGCGTCATACGCGTCGGCCATCTGTGTCTCCCGTTGGATTCGCAGGTTGGAGCGCGCGCCGGAGAAACGGCGGCGCAAAGGACGCAATAGTCTACCCCGGGGTGTGCAGAAGGAAGTGCCGGCGACTCCCGCTTCTGGAATACCGGCAACCTCCACAGTAAACTTAACTATTCAGCCCACGAGAATCGATCCGGGGCGGGAGTCAACCAATCATGCGCATCCTTCGCAATCTGGCGCGCCGCAAACTGCGCACCACATTGACTGTCGTGGGAATCACGATCGGCATCTGGGCGCTCGTCGTGATGAGCTCCATGGCCAACAAGATCGGCGCGCTGGTCGACGGCGGAAGCAGCTACTTCGCCGACAAGATCATCGTGTCCGACTCCGCCAATCTGGCGTTCGGCTTCTCCTCCGCGCCGATCAGGGTCAGCGTCGCGGCCGACATTGAGGCGATCGATGGCGTCGACGTGACGGTCCCCGAGGTCGACATGCTCCTCGACCCCGACCGAAGCGGGCCTGCCTTCAACATCCCGGACCGGATCGTTGCTTCGATGGCCGGGGCCGACAAGGGCCGGGAGAAGTTCCCGATCAAGGCGGCCCTGGGCCGCCTGCTGGTCCCGGAGGACGAGGGCAAGAACGTCGTCGTCCTGGGGTCCGACCTTGGTCGCAAGTTCAATAAGAAGCCCGGCGAAAGAATGACGGTGAGGGGCATCGAGTTCGAGGTGGTCGGCATCCTTGAACCCACCCTCAGCGCGCCGGACACTTCCGTGTGGATACCGCTGGCCGCCGGTCAGGCCCTGCTGCTGGAGACCCTGCCGGACGTCATGCAGCGCGAATTCAAGGCCTCCGAACTGGCCTCGTCGATCACGGTCTACCCGGACCCGGGCGTCGACATCCCGGCGTTGGCGAAGACGATTGAGCAGCGCGTGCCCCGAACGCAGTCCCTGACGGGGGCAGAGTTCGATGAGCAGGTCGGCTCCGCGATCGCAATCTTCAACGCCATCATCCTGGGGGTGGCTCTGATCAGCCTGGTCGTTGGCGGGCTTTCAGTCATAAATACGATGGCCATGAGCGTCGCAGAGCGCACGCGCGAGATCGGGGTCAAACGGGCGATCGGTGCCACGCGCGCCCGCATCGTGCGCGAGGTCGTGACCGAGGCGGGCGTTATCGGGCTTTTCGGGGGGACCCTCGGGCTGGTGCTCGGGGCGGTCGTCGTACTGGCTGCCAACGAGGCCGGCCGGTCGTCCGGCACGATCCTGTTCCAGCTTACGGCCGGCACGGCAATCTTTGCGGTCGTCTTCGCCGTGATCCTGGGCATGCTTGCGGGCCTGATTCCGGCAATTACGGCCGCCCGTCTCGACCCCGTCGAAGCTATCAGGTACGAGTAGGTACTGAAGATGCCACTGATCGATGCAATGGACGTTCACAAGACCTATCGCCTGGGGCGCTCGAACGTCGTGCGCGCCCTCCAGGGTGTCAACATGTCCCTCGAGTCCGGCGAGATGGTCGCCATCATGGGCCCGTCCGGCTGCGGCAAGAGCACCCTGATGCATATCGTGGGACTGCTCCAGCCGCCTAGTACCAATGGCACGAAGCCCGTGCTCAAGTACCGTGAACGGGACATGACGACCCTCTCGGACCGCGAGCGGACAAGGATCCGCGCCACCGAGATGGGCTTCGTATTCCAGGCGTTCAACCTGGTCTCCACGCTCAACGCGGTCGAAAACGTGGCGCTGGCGGCCGAGTATGCCGGCCAGCCGAAGCCGAAGGCAAAGGCATCGGCTTTGGACGCGCTGGGGCTGGTCGGGCTTGCGGAACGGGCGGGCCACCGCCCGATGGAACTCTCTGGCGGCGAGCAGCAGCGCGTGGCCATCGCGCGCGCGCTCGTCAACAGGCCCGGCCTGATCCTTGCCGATGAACCAACCGGCAACCTCGACTCGGCCAACAGCAAAGAGGTGATGGAACTGCTTCGGCGGTTCAATCGCGAGCAGAAGCAGACGATTCTCCTGGTGACCCATGACCCCGAAGTGGGCAAGGCCTGCTCGCGGATCATCACCATGCGCGACGGGAAGGTGACCGCCGTCTGACGGCGGTCATCCAGGGGTTCACCAATGGATCTCCCGAGCGTAACCGGCGGGCACGCTCAGCCGTAAGGGAAATCCAACGGCCTCCCCGTCGCCAGCGCCGGCTTCAACCCGCCCGGGATCACGCTGACGGCGCCGATGACCGACTCGCAGGTCTTCGTGTGACCGTCAAATCGCCCTGCGTGACGACCAGCCGGCATGTCTCGCCCATTGGAAAATCTCGGTCTTCGCGCGCTGCGGCCGGTCCGGCCTGACGCACTCGTCCCACTGCGCACCGAACCTGATTACGGGCCTGCGCGGCCTGTTGCTCTCGAGCACCTTGCCGGTTCCGCGATGCAGCCTTCCCTGCCTGAGCAGGTGATGTTGCTTGAGGTGCTGCATGACGCCGAACCGGGTCATCTCCGGGAGTACCGTGCACCGTTCTTCCAGGGTCGGACCGTCGTGCGTCCTCAGCCTGTCTAGAAGCAGCCTGCGGACGGGTCGGCCAGCGCCCTGAACACCTCGCCGGCCTCGATCTTGTTGATGCACAGCACGGGACGGCTCCCGCCTGCGACGACCATGTCCAGATACCGGTCGATGACCGTCGAACGTGGCGGAACCGGGACGGCTACCACCGCGACGTCGAGGTTGGCGACCAGGACGGGGGCGCCTTCCTGCCCCCGGTCGCGACGGCGCCAGGGGGCGCCCGCCGCGCCGGAAACGGCATCACCTCAGGTATACGCCCGTTCCAGCTCGAGCTCTGCCGCCAGGCTCTCCGTGTCGCGCCCGACCGTAGCGACCGCGACCCTCCGCTTGCCCACGAAGTAGTCGACCCGGAAATCACCACTGCCGAAGTCGCCGTCGATCGCCACGCGGTCCCATTTTGGCGCGTGGCCCACGTAGTTGATCTGCCGGTCGTAGTGCGAGCTCCAGAAGAACGGCACGCTGTGGTACCGCCGCCGGTCGCCAAGGATATTGCGGGCCGCGACCTGACCCTGGCGCTCGGCGACCACCCAGTGCTCGACACGGATCCGCTGGCCCGAAATCGGGTCGGGCCAGCGTGCGATATCGCCCACGGCCCAGATACCCGGGGCGCTGGTCGCCATGTACTCGTCGACCAGGACACCGTTCTCGACCGCCAGGCCCGCCGCCACCGCGAGGTCCAGATTGGGCCTCACGCCGACCCCCATGACGATGAGGTCGGCCGCCACCCTCGATCCGTCGGAGAGGGTAACGGTGCCGGACAGCATCGACTGCGCGGTGCGCCCGAGCCTGAACTTCACGCCATGCTCTTCGTGCAACGCCTTCAAGAACGTTCCCAGTTCCTTACCGAGCACCCTTTCAAGCGGGGTGTCCTCCGGGGCGGCGACCGTCACATCCAGGCCGCGTTCACGCAGGGACCACGCTGCTTCCAGGCCGATGAAGCTGGCGCCCAGGACGAGCGCTCGCTTCTTGCCTTCGGCCGCGGCGGCGATCTTCTTGCTGTCAGCGAGCGAACGTAGCGTGAAGACGGCCGACTCCGGCGCGCCCTGCACCGGGACACGGATAGGCGTCGCACCGGTTGCCAGCAGCAGGGCGTCGAATGCGAACGTGTCCCCACCGACTTGCACCTGTTTCCTTCTGACGTCGACGCCCGTGACGCGAGTGTTCAGTCGCAACTCGATCCCGTTGTCGCGATAGTAGTCGTCGCCGAACAGCGGCATCCACTCGGCGGGCGCCTTGCCTGCCAGGTAGTCCTTCGAGCAGTTGGGCCGGTCGTAAGGAGCGTCGGAGTCGGCGCTCAGGATGGTCACCTCACCAGTGAACCCCTCTCGCCTGAGAGTGACGGCCGCGGTGGCGCCGGCCGCGCCTCCGCCAACGATCACAACGCTCTTCGGCAACCCGGCCTTCGAGCGCGCGCGGGGTGGCGCGCTCTCTGCCTTGCCGGTCACATAAACGCGGTCGCCGCGCCGCTCTACCCTCCAGAGCGTCAGGGGGTTCAGGCCTGGCGCGCGCAGCGATGCCCCGGTTTCGAGGCTGAAGCAGGCGTGGTGCCACGGGCACCTGACGGTAGCGCCGTCGATCAGGCCATCTTCGAGCGGACCGCTGTAGTGGGTGCAGCCCGGGCTCACCGCAAAAATGCGTCCGCCGGTTCTGACAACCATCACATCCTCGTCGCCACACTTCCCGCGCAGCGCCTTGCCGTCGATCACGTCCGCCAGCGGCACCCCGACTTTGAAGTCGGGGCCGGAAGGACCTTGTTTCGTTTCGCCCATGCGGTGAACTCCTTAAGCATTCAGGCCAGCGGCGTTGTGACAGGCGCGGGCCAGATCCTGCGTCATGCTAAGGCCTCAGGAGCTCGACCGCCTTGCCCGTCGACCAGGGACTCCCCGCGGTACAGCCGGACCGCGATGTCGTAGCTCTGGGCCCGTGGCGCGATCGTGGTGCCGTCGCCGGCTTCCTGGTCGTAGCTGCCGTCCTTGCGCCTCATCAGTTGCGGACATCGTGCCAACCTGCTGCTTCAAGCACTCTTCAAGTCAAGGCCCCTACTCCCGGCCCGTGCGAGGTAATCTTTCGCAAAGACCGACCATAGCAAGGAGATTTGGAGTGCCGCAGCCCTCCCGGACCCCTGCACAAGGACCGCGTTCACGGCGCCGGACGAACGGCGCGTCGAGCTCTACCACACCGGGGGCCCGCACCTCGTCTTTCGCGACGCGCGGAGGCGGGCAAGGCTCCGGCAGGGTAGCCGAAGGGGCCCACGGAATCGTTGTCTCACGCGACGTCATGATTCCGATGCGGGACGGTGTCCGCCTGGCGTCCGATATCTACCGGCCGGCCGATTCCAGCGGTGAGCCCGTCAAGGGCAAGTTCCCGACGATCGTTGGCCGCACGTCCTACGACAAGTCGAACCCGGTGATCTGGATCAGGCCGGTCGCCGAATTCTTCGTCCCGCGTGGCTATGCGGTGGTCCTGCAGGACCTGCGGGGCCGCGGGCTTTCGGAAGGGACAGGCCAGTACTACCACACCGCCAATGTCAACGAGGGAAAGGACGGGTACGACACCGTCGAGTGGATCGCGGCGCAGTCGTGGTCAAACGGGAAGGTCGGCATGGTCGGCTCGTCGCACGGGGGCATCGTGCAGAACGTCGCCTCCATGGAGCGCCCGCCGCACCTGTCCGCGCTGTGGGTCGACGTGGCGCCCACCAGCGCATTCGACTGGGAGGCCCGCCAGGGTGGCGCGTTCGCCCTGCATATGTTCGGTGCGCTGTTCCTGCACGGCTGGGACGCCCAGGAGATCCGCAACGACCAGCCTGCCCGACGTAGCATCGAGATGGCGGCGGAGCAGCTTCGCGACCTCGTCTGGCAGATCCCCTACAAGCGGGGCCACACCCCTATCTCCGTCGTGCCCCACCTCGAGGAAGTGCTTTTCCACTATCAGAACGAGGGCGTGTTCAACGACTGGTGGGACATGCCTGCGATGCAGCAGAAGGGCCGTTACGGTAGCTTCGCCGATATCCCGGCGGTCTTTTCGGGAGGCTGGTACGACCCATTTGTCGCCGATTACTCCGAGCAGTTCGCGATCCTGGCAAAGCAGAATCGATCGCCGCAGCGCCTGATTGTGGGGCCCTGGAATCACGTGACGATGCGCGGCGTTGGGGCAACCAATGTCGGCGAGGTCGACTTCGGGACGGGCGCCCACTGGGGCGACGAGGTCTACAACGTCCAACGCCTACGCTGGTTCGACCGCTGGCTCAAGGGCGTGGCAAACGGCGTGGAGAACGAAGCTAAGGTTCAGATCTTCGTAATGGGAGGCGGCACTGGCAAGAAGCTCGGCGCAGGCACAGTCGACCACGGCGGCGCGTGGCGCAGCGAGGAAGCCTGGCCACTGGCGCGTGCACGGGCGACCTCCTTCTACTGCAACCCGAATGGCCGGCTTTCGACCGATGCGCCTCGCGAGAATGGCACCGTGGCGTGGACGCACGACCCTCACCACCCGGTGCCCAGCGTCGGCGCCAACGTCACCGGCTTCTACGAGTGGGCGAAGGTGCCGGAGTCGCTGAACCGTGCCTACATACCCGCCCGGGCACGGATGCAGTCCGTCATACCCGACGGCCCAATGCACCAGCGGGAGCGAGCGTTCCTGGTCGGATGCAGGCCGCCCTACGGCCTGCTCTCCGACCGGCGCGATGTCGTCGTATTTCAGACCGATCCGCTCGAAAAGGACGTCGAGGTCACCGGTCCGATTGAGGTAGAACTCTGGGTGTCGTCGACCGCGCCGGACACCGATTTCACGGCGAAGCTACTCGATGTCTATCCGTCCAGTAGCGACTTCCCCGAGGGGTTCCATCTGCCGCTCTGCGACTCGATCCTGCGGGCACGCTTTCGGGGCGGCTACGACCGCGAGGAGCTCATGGAGCCCGGCCGGGTCTACCTGATCAAGATCGCACTCCCGCCGATCTCGAACCGCTTCGTGAAGGGCCACCGGATCAGGCTCGACATCGCCAGCAGCAACTTCCCGAGGTTCGATATCAACCCGAACACCGGCGAGCCGCTGGGCCGGCATACCCGCATGGTGAGCGCCGTGAATACCGTTCACTTCGCCCGTTCGCGTGCCTCGCGCCTGGTCTTGCCGGTGGTGGGCCAGGCCCCGTGAGACTCTTCGAATACGAGCGGGCCGCACGCCTGATGCGCGCGCACGGGGTCGATGTGCTGCTCGCCCACACCAAGCCGAACGTCGAGTACCTGACCGACTACGAGTGGATGCGGTGGTTCGACCACACCAACTTCATGAACGAGGTGGGATCCGACTTCGTCGTCAACTTCGTCGGGCTGCCCCGGGAGGAGTCCAGGGGGCCGTTCTACATTGCCGCTTCGACCGAGACCGGATACCCGGAAACGTACGGTTGCGAGGTACTGACGACCACCCCGCGCGCGCTCGACGCATACCTCTGACCAGGCCTGCCGCGCTTCTTCAACCGGCCGCGCCTGCGTAGCGGGACAGACGGTCCGCGCCGGGACGAACCCCGGTGTCGAATCAGTGGAAGTGACCTTTGATGTGGCCTGCCTGACCCGGCCTCTGTTCATGAAGAAACGGGGTCACGCATCGATTCGCAACATCCATGAGAACCTGAGGCGGATCATCGAGTCGAACAAGTCGAGCTGACCGCGCCGGTGAAGCGGCGGACCCGCTAGCGGCGAAGGATCGTCGACTTCTGTGGCGGCCGGGACTGGGTGATCGGCGGCGGCCGCTTCTCGAACAAACGGCCGTCCCGAAGTTCGAACGTTCGGGTCGCCACCCGATCAAGGAAGTAGCGGTCGTGCGAAATGATGAACACCGTGCCGCGGTAGTTCTCGACCGACTCTTCCAGGACCTCGGCCGACTGGATATCCAGGTTGTTCGTGGGCTCGTCCAGGAGCAGCAGGTTCCCGCCCTGGATCATCAGCTTCGCCATCTGCAGCCTTGCCTTTTCGCCCCCGCTCAGGAACTTGACCTGGCGCGTTGACTTCGCCTGGTCGAACAAGAACGTCCCGAGGAACGAAAGCGCCTGCGCCTCGGTAACCTCTGCGACCTTGCGAATCTCGTCCACCGGCGTCTTCTCCCGGTCCAGCGTTTCCTGCTCCTGCGCGTAGTAGCCGGGCTCGATGCGCGCGCCGATCCGCGCCTCGCCCGTCGACGGCTCGAGCCGCCCGAGGGCGATCTTGAACAGGACCGACTTCCCTGCCCCGTTCGGACCGACCAGCGCCACACGTTCGCCGTGAGTAATCAGCAGGTCGACGCCGCGCAGGACTTCGTTGTCCCCGAACCACTTCCCGACGCCCACGAACTCGAGGACCTTGAAGCCGCCACGCTCGCCCTTCAGGTCGAGGCCGATCTTCGCCGGCTCGAGGATGGGGCGTTCGACCTTCTCGATCCGCTCGAGCCGCCGCTCGATGTTCCTTGCCCGTCGCACGAACTTCTCGTTCTGACCACCGGCCCAGCCCATCAGCCGTCGTGCGGCGTGCTCGAGGCGCCTGATCTCTCTTTGCTGCAATTCGAACGATGCCTGCTGGCGGAGCAGGGACAGTCGTTTGTCGGCGGCGTACTCCGAGTACGTGCCGTGGAACAGCGTGAGCTGCGGCCGCCCGGGGTGTTGACGGACCATTTCGATCTCGGCGATATCGTCCACCACCACGTCTAGCATGTGACGGTCGTGGGAGATCACCACCACGGCACCCGGGTAGTTCACGATCAGCCGCTCGAGCATCTCTTTGGCCGCCAGGTCCAGGTGGTTGTCGGGCTCGTCGAGCAGCAGTAAGTCGGGCTCGGTGGCCAGCACGCGCGCCAGGTACAGCAGCTTTCGCTGGCCGCCGCTGAGGGCGTCGGTGGGCAGGGCGAGGTCGTCGTCGGTAAACCCGACCGCCTTCAGGTGGCTGCGGACACGGCCATCGAAATTGAGGCCGCCCATCTCGTCGAGCCGCCGGGTTGCCTGCTCGTGCTCGTCGATCACCGCCGCCAGCGCGTCAGGCTGTTCATAGACCTCGGGGCTGGCCATGCGCTCTTCGAGCCGCTTCAGCTCGGCCTCTACCTCGACCAGGTAGCTTCTGGCCTGCATCGCCGCCTCGAGAACGGTCACCCCCTCGCCCCGCCGTGCGTCGAGGGGCGCTCCCAGGGCCGGCTCGTCCGAGCGCGGTTCTGGTGCGATTGCTCCCACGCCCCGGGAGTCGACGAGAGGCATCGGGTTCTGGCCGTCCGGTGCGAATCGGACTTCCTGCGGCACGTAGCCAACGCGCAGGCCGCGCCTCCGGGCGACGTGGCCGGTGTCGGACACGTCAACGCCCGCGATGATCCTCAGGAGTGTGGATTTGCCGGCGCCATTGGGCCCGACGAGCCCGATCCGTGCGTCGTCCTGGATCTCGAACGTCACGCCCTCCAACACGAGATTGGCGGCGTGGCTCTTGGTTACGTTGACGATATTGCTGACGATCATGTGGCGTCTGGCAGTAGCTCCAGATTACACGGCGCGCGCGGGAAGTTGCCGTCTCCGGGATCGGCACGTCCACCCCTCACCACGCCTAGCGGAGTCGGTCGCCGAATCTCGGGAGCTTTGGCGCCATCTCGGGCCGGTGCAGGTTGTACAGGTCGACCGCTTCGTAGGGGTGCTCCGCCGCAGCTTCCTCGTCGAACTCCACGCCGAGCCCAGGCCGGTCCGGTATCTCCAACCAGCCGTCGACCACCTTCATCTCATTGCGGCACACCTGGAATCGCCACGGCTCCGGCGGGAAGTGCTCCAGGGCGAAGAAGTTTGGCACGCAGGCCGCCAGCTGCACCCCTGCGGCGTACGACACCTCCCCGTTCGGGTTGTGAGGCGTGAAGGCGGCGTAGTGAGAGTCGGCAATGGCCGCGATCCGGAACGCGGAAAGTACCCCTCCGCAGTGCGACATGTCAGGCTGCACGATATCGGCGCCGTCACGTGCCAGCAACTGCTGGAACGCGAACGGGGTGAAGAGCCGCTCACCCGTCGCCACCGGGATGTCGATCTTGTTTCGAACATAGGCCATCTCGTCCAGGTTCTCGTGCGGGACCGGTTCCTCGAAGAACCCGATATTGAATCGCTCCACGCCCTTGGCCGCTCGGATCGCGTTGCCGGTCGTCTGGAAGATCCCGTTGCAGTCGATGAACAGGTCGATGTCAGGTCCGACCGCCGCCCGGATCGCCTCGACGCTCTCGATACCGTCGTTCAGGATCCGGTTCTCGAGGCGTGTGAAGTCGATTCCTCGACGGCCGCCCCACGGGTTGAACTTCAACCCCTTTGCGCCGAGCCCAACCGTCCGCCTTGCCGCTTCGGCGAACTGCTCCGGACTCATGCCCTGCCGGTACCAGCCGTTTGCGTACAGCTTGATTCGGTCCCGTGTCTTGCCTCCGAGCAACTCGTAGACGGGCACCCCGAGCGCCTTGCCCTTCAGGTCCCACAGCGCCGTCTCGACCCCGCTGATGGCGCTGTTGAGTACCTCGCCGCCGGCGTAGAAGGCGCGGCGGTACATCTCCTGGAAGTGCCGCTCGATCGCGTTGGCGTCCTTGCCGACGATGTAACGGGCGAGCTCGCGGACCGCTGCCTCGACGGTCGCCTCCTTGCCCTCGAGCGTGGCCTCGCCTACGCCATGGAGCCCGGCGTCCGTCTCGATTTTGACGATCAGCCAGTTTCGCCAGGAACCTCCGACCAGGAAGGTCCTTACTTCGGTGATCCGCAACGCCCCCAAACCGCACCTCCGCCGGGAAGAATACACGCGCGACCTGGCGCGGAGTCCGCCCGGGGGCCGACTTCAGCTCAGCTTCGGATCCTGGCCGGCATCGATAACGATGTCATGCACTGCACGCTGCTCGGGTCGTCGGTACTGAGCGCGCGCTACGCGCCGGTCATCCTCGCCCATTTCCTGGTGCTCGACGGCGATACCCGCACCGTGGTGATGATCAGATCGGGAGCAAGCGCTGCGGCGCTGGCCGCGATCGCGCGGGTGATACGGCGGGGGTCCCGCGGGCCCCTCCCACCTGGCAGCTTTCCCCATCTTCATGGTGATCCTGGTTAATAGCGGCCTGATGCTCTGGATCACCGAAAATCATGAAGCAGTCGACCAACTTCATCCTGACCATCGCCTTCGCAGGGTCCGTGATGCTTCGCCGCCGATGGCTCCTGTGCACGCTACTGGTTGCGGTGGCGTTGCGGACCGCGATCGTAACCACCTTCCTGGCCTGCGACGACATCCCGCATGACAGCTTCGAAATCGGGACGCCACGCTGGCCGCGCCGCTCATCAAGCTGGCGCGTCGCTTCGCCGTCATGACACAGGTCTCGGGTCGCATTGTGTGGGAAAGCCAGGCGCTCGAACTCCCGTGCCTCTCGGCAAGGTCGCAGACCGTGCTCGAGTCGACCCTCGATGGCATCTGCAGCCTTGACTTGTCCGGGAAGACCCTGCTGGCCAACGCAGCACCAGCAATCTGTATAATCCCCGACCGCAAGGTCGAGCACAGAGGGCGGCCTGCTCGAAGCCACCCTGGCACTGCCGATCGGGTAGCGCAGTCGATCACCGTAGATGGTTGTCTGCAAGGAAAGGGGCGGTCTATGAGTATCCGTTCACGTTCCGCGATCCCAGCCCTCCTACTGATCCTTGTGTTCCTTCTGGTCCTCGGGGTGGCCTGTGGCCAGGAGGCCGCGCCGACGCCGGTGCCTCCGACAGCGACCAAGGCCGCAGCGCCGCCTGCCGCGCCGACGCCGGTGCCTCCGACAGCGACCAAGGCCGCAGCGCCGCCTGCCACGCCCACGACCGCGGCGCCAGCGCCTACCACCCGGCCCGCTCCACCGGCGACTGCGGCGACGAAGGCGCCAGCCGGTTCGATCACCATTGCGATCAGCTCGGTTCAGCCGCCGTCCGGCACCCCAAGGTTCTGCACTTCCAATTGCACCGAAAACCTGGTGATGATGAGTGTCCTCGAGACCCCTTGGCGCACGGTTGAGGGAGACCTCGCCGGTGACATGCCCCTCGAGAATGTCCTGGCGATCGGATTCACGCTCGATCCGAACCTCAAGTTCGTCGACCTGAAGCTGCGTCCGGGCGTCCCGTTCCACAAGGGCCAGGGGGAAATGACAGCGGACGACTTCGCATTCTCCCTCAACGATGCCAACCGGGCGGTGACTCCGGAAAGCATCAGCGGCCAGGCCGGCGAGCTTGCGTCCACGTTCGCCAAGATCGAGACGGTCGACAAGTACACCGCGCGGGTGAACTTCAGCGTGTTCGACAGCCGGTGGCAGCGCTTCCGGCTCAGCAACTTCGAGGAGTCGATCGGCGTCACCTCGAAGGCGGTGTTCGACAGGCTCGGCGCCGAAGGGATGCGCAAGGAGTTCGTCGGCACGGGTCCTTACGAGGTCAAGGAGTGGATCGAGACGGACAAGACGATCCTCGAAGCCGTGCCTAACCACTGGCGCAAGACTGCAAGTGTCAAGACGATCACTTTCATCGAGGTACGTGAAGCTGCGGTCATGCGTGCGATGCTCGAGACCGGCCAGGTCGTCGCATCGGCGCCGTCGCTGACCGACTGGCCCACGCTGACGCAGAAGGGAATGAAGCCGCTTTCCGCCAGCGGGTACGATGCCTACGTCAACATTTCCTTCGCCGGCAACTGGTGGGAGAAGAACAGCGCCCGAACCGGCCAGCCGCTGACGCGTACGCGGGACATCACGAAGCCGTGGGTCGGCAACCCGTACGAGAGCGGGGACACCTACAACGAAAAAACGCCTTCGATGGAGAAGTCGCGTAAGGTGCGATGGGCGCTCGCCTACGCGATCGACCGCGCCGGCCTGAACAAGACGCTTCTGTCCGGCCTTGGAAGCCCGATCTACTTCGGCTATCAGCCCGCGGGCAACACCAGCTTCTTCAAGAAGGGTATCTACCCGGCCGGATGGGAGATCCCCTACGACCTGGCAAAGGCCAAGGCACTCCTGAAGGAAGCCGGCTACGAGAATGGCTTCGAGATGAACCTCTGGGTCGGGCCCACGGGCCTCGGGGTCGAGTTGATGGAGGCCATTTCCGGGGTCTGGCAATCAGAGCTGAAGATCAAGACCAACCTGCAGAAGACCGTCTACGAGACCTTCAGACCCGGCCTCGTCCAGCGAACCACCTCGGTTCCGTTGGTTGGCTGTGGCGACGGCAACAGCGGCAACAACCCGATTGACGCCGCTCGAGGGTTCACGATGAGCTCCTGGAGCGATGGCGGCTACGGAGTTGGCGTGGAGCTTCCGTTCGCGGCGGACGGCTACAAGAAGACCGCGCTCGAGCCTGATCCCCAGAAGCGAATCCAGGCGAACCTTGAATTCATCCAGACGTCGATCGACTGGGGGATGTGCGTTGGGATCGTCAGCCAACCTGGCTACGGGCTGTACAACCCGAACGTGATCGCTGACTGGCGGCCATTGCCTATCAGCAACAGCGGCATGAACAACATGAACAACTTCGAGTCGATCGTACTCAAGTAACGTCCGACCCCGATTTCCATCGGGACGGAGAAGGAGACGGACGGGGGGGCACTCTGACGTATCGGGGTGCCCCCGCCTGTATTCAGTCGCCGTGCAAATACGGATGTCGTCCGCGAGTGGGGGCCCGTTGTAAGTGCGTCGCTATCTGATCACCCGGTTCCTGTATTCGATCGTCGCCCTCATCGGCGCCACCGCAATCGTCTTTTCCCTGTCGAGGGCGGTGGGCGACCCGCGCTACCTGTACGCCCAGGAGGCATACGGCCTCACGTCTGAGGCGTGGGAGGACCTCGGAAGGCGGCTCGGACTGGACAAGCCGCTCGTGGCCCAGTACTTCATCTGGCTTGGCAATGTGGCCAGAGGAGATTTGGGCGAGTCGCTGATCGGCCGGAAGCCGGTCATAGAGCTGATCGGCAACAAGGTCGGGAACACGCTTCAATTGGGGCTCGCCGCCTGGCTTCTTGCGACGGGGGTCGGGATACCGCTGGGCATCTTGTCGGCGGTCCGGAGGGGAACGGTGTGGGACTACCTGGGCCGGGGATTCGCGGCCCTCGGCCAGGCTGCTCCCCCGTTCTGGATTGGCATCATGGCGATCCTGTTCTTCGCGGTGAAGCTGGGTTGGCTTCCCGCAGGAACCAAGGGCGCCGGTGCGTCGGCCGCGAACATCAAGTACTTCATCATGCCTGCCGTGACGCTTGCCTGGCTGTCTTCGGCCAGCTATCTGCGGATAACCAGGACCGCGATGCTCGAAATTCTGGACTCCGAGTTTGTCAAGTTCGCGCGGGCAAAGGGTACTACCGAGCGATCGGTCATATGGAAGCACGCCTTCAGAAATGCTCTGATCCCGCCGTTGACTGTGTCAGCTCTGGTCCTTGCGGGGTTCATAACGGGGACGGTGGTCGTGGAGACAGTCTTCACGTGGCCGGGACTCGGCAAGCTCGCCGTTGATTCAGTCGTCCAGAACGACTATCCGACAATGACGGGCGTCGTCCTGCTTCTGGCCCTCGTGTACGTGGTTGTGAACTTCCTGACCGATATGGCGTACGGGATCATCGATCCACGGGTCTCGTACACGTAGGGCGCGGCAGACCAGGGAATGGCGACCCCACAGCTGACCATGCAAAGCCCGGCGCGGTCGCGTTTTCGCGCCGGCCTGAAACTGCTGCGGGAATGGCCGGTCGTGCCCATCATCATCCTCACACTGCTGGTTATCACCGCGGCCGCCGCACCCCTTCTGGCACCGTATGACCCCATCAGACCTGAGATCGGCGACCGCAACGCGAAACCCTTCTGGTACCCGGACTCGGATGGTCGGCATCTGATCGGCGCGGACCACGTTGGACGTGACGTCCTCAGCAGGCTGATCTACGGCTCGCGCGTGTCTCTGATAGTCCTGGCGATATCGCTCAGCAGCGGGATGCTGGTCGGCACCACGCTCGGACTCGTGGCCGGCTACTTCGGCGGTCATGTCGATGAGGTGATTACGCGGTTAGTCGACATGTGGCTGGCAATACCGTTCATCCTCTTGGCGCTGGTCGTCGTGATCGTGTTCGGGCAAAGCTTCATCGTGCTGATGGCGCTGCTCGCGCTGCTGGCATGGGTCCCCTTCGTCCGGAACATCAGGGCGGAGGTGCTGGTCCTGAAGACCCGCGACTTCGTGGCGATATCAAGGATCTCCGGTGCGAGCGCCACCCGCATCATGGTCCGCCACATCCTGCCAAACGTCTTCAATACTGTGGTCGTGCTGGCGACGCTCAGGGTTGGCCAGCTCATACTCACCGAATCGATCCTCAGCTTCCTCGGCGCCGGCATTCCCCCGCCCACCCCGGCCTGGGGCGTCATGGTCAGCGACGGCCGGAACTACATTGCAAGCGCCTGGTGGATCTCTTTCTTCCCTGGGATCGCAATCCTGCTGGTGGTAATGGCATTCAATTTTGTAGGCGACTGGCTGCGAGACCGGCTGGATCCGCGCCTGCGGCAGATCTAGCTGCGTGGCGGCTCTCCTTCTGACGACGTACGCCGCGCTATTGCTCGTCACGGTAGCCTGCGGGCAGGAGATGGCATTCCGACCCGCGCCCACGGCCGTTTTCCCCCCGAGCGCCCTTCTCGACGGACGGTTCGAGTCATACACGCAGGGCTCCGACGGAACCTGCCTCACCGGCATTATCCAGTGCCCCGTCGATGAGGACGGACCTCCAGCATGGTCGCCAGACGGCACACGCCTGGCATTTCATTCGACACGTGACGTGAACTATGAGATTTACAGCGTGGCCCCGGACGGGTCTGATCCCCGTAACCTGACCGCCAGCTACGCACAGGAGATGTTTCCTGTCTGGTCACCCGACGGCGCATCGATCCTTTTCACGTCGAATCGAGACGGGAATCTGGACGTGTTCCTCCTGCGTGGCGGTGATGGCGCGGTGGTGAACCTGACCGCAAATCCCGGCGCGGATCGTTCTCCCGCGTGGTCGCCCGATGGCTCACAGATTGCATTCGCTTCCGACCGCGACGGCGACTGGGAGGTCTATGTAATGGGCGCCGGGGGCGGCGAGCCGCATAACCTGACAAACAGCAAGGGCTGGGACGGGGAGCCCGCGTGGTCGCCCGACGGGACAAGGATCGCCTTCACTTCGACACGCAACGGCAATGCGGACATCTATGTGGTGGACCGTTCGGGCGACCGTGCCAGGCGTCTCACTCGAGGGGACTCAGATGACCGCTCTCCCGCGTGGTCGCCCGATGGTAGCCGGATCGCGTTCGTTTCGAATCGCGAGGGCAATCCGGACATCTTTGTGATGAACGCGGACGGGAGGGCACAACGCAATGTGACCCGGGACCGCGCCTGGGACTACCTCCCGGCCTGGTCCCCGGACGGCCGGCACCTCGCCTTCAGCACGAATCGAGATGGCAACTGGGAGATCTATACGGTCCAGCTCGACACCGGCCTCACCCGCAATCTCACGCTCCATCCTGCGACGGATGACCGGCCCGCGTGGTCGCCGGATGGGCGCCGGATCGCTTTCGCTTCCGACAGGACCGCTCGTTTCCAGATCTACGTCGCGTATTACTGAAAACTGGCGGGCGGCCAGCGTTCGATTACATCGTTTCTCGCCATTGTCCTTACACGCTCAGTGAGATTCATCATGCCGGGCTCACGGCGTCACCGCGACGATAGTCAGGGCGCCGACTCGGGGGCGCGTCGGCACCCTGACATGAATCCGATCCGCGAGGGTGTGCAATGTACGTTAACGACTACTCGCTCCTCACCTCGCCGGTCTTCGCGAACCGGGCGGAAGCCGGAGGGGATCTCGGCATGGGGCTGCTGGCGCAGGTAGTAAGGGCGGACCTGATACTCGGGACCCGGTGACCGTCCAGCCCGACGCCCCGCACTGGGAAGTCGCTGACGCAAGTACAACCTCATCACGGTGTTCGAGTGCATCCACCACAATTCGAAACCCGTTGCGGTCCGGTCTACCATGCCCTCCCTGCTGGCGCCCGACGGCTCAGCGTTTGTAGTCGACGAACGGGTGGCCAGTGTTCATGGGCAAGGGCACCGGCATCCAGTGGATGATGTACGGCTGGAGCGTGCTCTGCTAGCTGCCCGCCCGACGGCCGACAAGCCATCGGCCGCAAAGGGCACCGTGATACTGATGCCTGTTCTCCGCCGATAGGGGCAAGAAGCCGGATTCACTTCGGTCAAGAAGCTGCCGGTCGAGCACTTCTTTTTCAGCTTCTAACGGCTGACGCCCTGGACCGGGGGCCAGGCGGGCTAGCGAGCGATCTCTGCCAGCCGGCGCGCGATTGCCTCGATCTCCTGGTCGGAGCAGAGCCTGACATCCAGGCGAATGGCCATGGGGTCTGATGGATGGTTCATCGCCGCGATGGGTGGATCACCTGCCCGGAGCTCAGTCAGCAGCGCCTGCGCATTCATCTTCCTGGCGGCCGGCGCCTTGAAATGCACGGTCGGGAACGGCCGCTGGCTGGAGTCGAAATCGGCGACCTCCGTGCTGGCGCCCGGGATTGCCCGCGCCAGGTCGGCCAGTCGGCGGGCCTTGCCGTGTTGCTCGAGCATTCGCTCCTCGTCGTCCTGCTCGGCCCACCACATGAGCGACGAGATCAGGCCGACGATCTCCTCCTTGCTGACCTTGCAGACGCGGCCGATCCCGTGCTCAGGCGCCGTCTGCATCGACACCGCCTTGATGAGGTCGGCACGCCCGGCCAGGATGCCCGAGCCCTGCGGCCCCTGGATGCCCTTGCCGCCTGAAAAGCAGACCAGATCGGCACCCTGGTCGATGAACCGGTAGAGGCTCTCCTTTGGTGGCAGGTAGTTGGAGCAGTCGATCAGGACCGGGACGTGGTGCGCATGGGCGATCGAGATCACCTCCTTGACCGGGAGGTCGCCCTTCGGCCCGTAACCCACCCAGTAGACGAGCGCCACTTCGTCGCTGAACGCCGCCTCGTACTGCGCGCGGGTCACGACCGAACCGTCGCCCACCTCGACGAACTTCACGCCCGCGGTCTGAACGGCCATCGCGTAGCCGGGGTCGGCGTACTCGACGCCCTCCGGCGACTTCTTGCGGGGGAACCGCTTGGCGATGCACAGGCTCTTCATGCCAGTGGTGTCCGGAAGCCGGTACATCCTGGCGATATCGGTCCCGGTCAGGATGGCGGCGGTGCCCACCAGCATCGCAGCCGCGCATCCAGAAGTGACGTAGCCATCCTCGGCATGCGTGTAGTGCGCGATGACGCGCCCGGCCGCACGCTCGAGCTCCATCATGTCGACGTGAAACGCAGCCGCGCTGCGCATGGCATCCAGCGATACCTCGGGGATCAGGGTCCCGCCGATAATCGTGTGGTGGCAGGTGGCATTGATGAACTTCCTAACGCCAAGGCTGGCATAGGGGTCTTGTTTGATCTGATCGATGCTCGGGATCGCCATTGCTGCCCACTCCCCATCCGGCGGTGTGCATTACGCCGGTCTAACTTTTGCCCTTCTTCTTCACAGGCACGGTCGCGGTGTAATCGAGCGACCACTTCACCCATATGTCGAGGTCCTGCGCGGTCCTGTAGCCGGCGGCTTCGATGAACAGGAATCCCAGCATGGGCCGGTGGGTGAAGTCCATGGTCCGTGCTCCGGGCTCCTTGACCGTCTCCTCGTGCTTTCCGGGCCCCACCCGCACCATGAGCCGCTTCTCGTGGACACCGACGCACCCCTTGCCGTCGATCATGAAGGCGCTGCCGCCGGACATCTTCCTTTCGACCACCGGTCGCTTCGTCGCTCCCGCCACGGCGACGCGCAGCCGGGCCGCCAGAGCCTCGCCGCATGCCATCTGACTGCTTCCGAGCTGTGCCGGGCTATGATGCCGCCTGCGAGCGCCCGGCGCCAGATACCGACGTTACGACCGCTACCGGCTGTCCTTTCGCCAGGTCAGCAGGTCGCCGACCTCGGCAAGAAGCCGGACCAGCTCGGCCATGTCCTGGGGGTCCATGCTGTGCCGTCCCGGCGATCGGACCGTGGCCGAGGCGATGATGCCACGCTTGACCAACACCGCCTTGAAAGCCTCGATCCCATAGATCCCCTCGAACACGATCAGCGGGAGCATGCGACGGTATAGCTCTCCGGCTTCAGCCGCCTTCCCGGACTCGAGCAGGTTCCACAGCTTCGACATTGGGTCGCCAAAGTGCGACGCCGGCATATTGCCGCAGAAGCCGCGCGCGTACTCCATCAGGATGTAGCGGCCGCTGCCGCCTCCCATGACGCCACGGCAGTGCGCTGGGGCAAGCTCGAGCAGCTTCGAACCCACCTGCGCGGCGTAGGTCGTTTCTTCCTTCACGTAATCGACATTGGCCACGTCGCGGCACAGCCCGGCCAGTTGCTCGGCGTTCAGCCGCGCCCCCTGGTTGTGGTTCTGGATGAAGATCGGGATCTTGATCGCCGCACCCAGCAGCTCATAGAAGCGGCGCACCTCGTCATATGAGGGCGGGCGACCGTGCGGTGGCATCGCGATCACGGCCTCGGCCCCGGCGCCCTCGGCATACCTGGCCAGTTCTATCGAATGCGCGTTACCAATGCCGCTTACGCCAGCAACCACCGGAATCCTGTGGTTTACGACCCGAATCGTCGCCTCGATGACCATCCTTCGCTCAGTGTCGGTCAGCGTGCTGAACTCGCTGGCCATCACCGGCATGACGACACCATGACAGCCTGACTCGACGGTGAAGTGCAGTACCGATTCGAGCGACCTACGGTCCAGGGTTTCGTCGTCTTTGAAGGGCGTGGCCGGGATACCGAAGATGCCCCGGTACTGCGTGGCCTTGGTCAAAGCTAGCTATCCTCCCAGATATTTGACCCGTGAGCATACCGCAGGCCGCACCGGGCGGGCAGGTCAGGGCATCCGACGCCTGGCCGAGCGGCACGCCCTTCGGCAAGCAAAGAACATACTCAGGCCTGAAACGGACGCGCGAAGCGCTCTACTCCGTGCTTCACTCCGTTAACACCGGCACACAGCTCGAATCCAGGCAGTTGGATGTCGTCAACGCCGCCCACGCGCATCCTGCCACGTCTGTTGCTCAGCAACTACGCCGGAGGGTTCGGCTGGGAATGGACCGGAGAGTCCCACGATCTCGAGCCGATACTCGGGCCGGTACTGGTCTCAGCCCGCGCGCTGCTGGCCAGTGGCCCCGTTCATCTGCTCCAGGTTTGCGCAGACGAAAACGGCTGCGGCTGGTTAATCCTGGACACGACCAGGAACCGGTCCCGTCGCCGGTGCGACATGAAAGGCTGCCGGAGCCTTGCAAGGCTCCGTCGCTTTAGTCGGCGGCGCCGTGAAGGCGGCGCGCCTAGAACTTCTTCTCGAAGCAGTGGTACTGGATCCTGCCCTGCCCGCCCAGGTTGATCGCGAACCTGCGAGAGGCCGCGTTTGAGTCGTTGACCAGGTAATAGAAGGCACCGCGCATCCCATTTGACTCGTAGTGCCGGTATAGCCGCGTGGCCAGGGCCGCCCCGATGCCCCGCCCGCGGAACTTCTTGCGCACGCCGATTCCCAGCAGGCCCGCGCGCTTGTAGCGCCTGGCCGTGACCATGAACTTCAGGATCTGCATCAGGCCCATCCGGCCGTTGAACGCCCGGTAGTGCGGCGTGTAGTCGGGCATGCCCAGGCAGAACCCGGCCGGCTCGCCGTCAACCTCGGCTATCAGCAGCTGGTTGACGTCGAACCGCGGCTTCATGAAATCGAGGAAGCCGCGCCACTCCTTCTCGTTCAGCTCGTGCATCTCCCACTCGTCGGCGAAGCACTCGTTGAACAATGTCCGGATGATCTCGATGTCCCGCTTCCAATGCCGCTTTTCCACATGCCGCACCCTCGCCCCGAACGATTCCGCGGCTTTGCGCGCCGCGGCGCGGTACTGCGGCGTCGCGAAGTCGATCCAGAACTGCCACAGCGGGAAGCCGGGGGCGTATCCCGCCTGCTCGAAGTAGTTGCGGTAGTAGGGTGGGTTCCACGTGAACGGGAACATCGGCTCCTCGTCGAAGCCGTCCGTGAGCGCTGCCATTCCGACCATCGAAGATCCGTTCAACGGGGCGACGACGCGCTTCACCCCGCGCTCGCGCAGCCAGCCTTCGGCCCGCTCGAGCAATTGGGTGACCGCCGGCCCGGCGTCCGCCGCCGCCGCGAAGTACCCGATGAAGCCCCGGGCTGAATTCTCAGGCGTGTGTCGTTGATAGCGCCGGTTCAGGAAAGCGACGCAGCGCGCGACCGGCGGCTGGCCGGGGGCGGTGAACAGGGCGAACTCGGACTCATCGAGGATGGGCGACTTGCCGGCCAGCCGCTGCCTGACATCGGCGTCGACCTCGTTCGCGTAGTACCGCGGATGGTGTCCGATAAGCCGCCTCTCCAGAGCCACGAACTCTGCAAGCGCGGCCGGATTCGAAGGGTCGACTTGCGTGACGCCTGCCTGCGAGACCGCGGTGCTCATTTCGACCTCCCGGGCCGCCCCGCGCAGCCGAGTTCGATCGGATCGGTTTCTGGACGATGCGGCATATGTTACGTTCAGCCGATTGTTGGAAACATACTCAAATCGATATTCACCCCGCGACAGGAGCTACCGGACGCCAATCCGAAGCCCGGGCCACGCTTGCTGACCGTCCGAGCGTCACCTCGATGGGGTCCGGCAGCATCATGGATTCCGGCTTCCTCGTGGCGTTTGCGATCACCCGAGGGTGCAAGCAACTTCGAAGCAGGCCTGGTCGCCGCCCTCCCGTTCCTCGCCACGCATCTGCAGCTCGTGACGGTCGGCCTGATCGAAGTACCGCCGTCGAGAGGTATCGCTGCCGTCATCTGGGCCGGCGTCCAGGATCGGACTGATCCCCGTCTTCCTCGGCGTTGCCGCCGCAGACCAGCGGGACCTGCGCCGCGTAGCCTCGGCATCCGCCTTCACCCGAGGGCGACGGAAGGGAGACCTATACTTGCGGTCATGCCAGCGAAGGGAAAACCATGGCCGACTACCGGATAAACCAGGCGAAGAAGAAGCTGCAGGCAGGTGGCGTCGTCACGCTCGTCATGGGTGACTATACGCCAGATATGGCGGAGTTCCTCGGTCAGTTCGGGATCGACTCCGTGATGGGCGAGATGGAGCACGGGACCACGTCCTGGCGCGACATCTCCAACCTCTCCCGCGCATGCGACCTCTGGAACATGATGTGCATGGTGCGCGTGAACAAGAACGACGCCGGGCTCATCACGCGTGTCCTCGACTGCGGCGCCAACGGGATCATGGTGCCGCACGTGAACACGGCCGACGAGGCAAAGGCGGTGGTAGACGCCTCCTATTACGGCCCGATCGGCCACCGCGGACAGGCGTCTGGACGTCGTGCCATCGGCGTCGCCGACTACCACCGCTGGCAGAACGAGAACACCCTGACGTCGATCCTGATCGAGGACATCGCCGCGATTCCGCACCTGCCGAAGATGCTGAAGGTGGACGGGATCGACGTCTACTACGTAGCGCCCGGCGACCTGGCCCAGAGCATGGGAAGGACCGGCCAGCCTGGCCATCCTGAGGTCCAGAAGGTGATCGATGACGCTATCGCCCGAATCGTCAGATCCGGGCGCGTGGCAGGTGCGCTCGTGACCGACGCAAACGTGGAAGCCACGCTCGCCAGGGGCGTGCGGTTCGTCGGCACGTCGTGGACCAACTGGATCGGCGCAGGCGCCAGGGGCTTCATGGACAAGGTCAACTCAACATCGAAGGCGAAGCCCGCAGGGTCGAAGCGTAAGTGAACCCTTCCAGGCCATAAGTGCCAGGCGTAGGGCAGTACGCCCGCCCATCCAATCCGGTGGTTGAATCTGTCGAACAACCCTGAGTCGTAGCGATGTATCGTATATGCCCGCCCAATCCAATCCGGTGGCTGAGCCTGTCGAAGCCTCGGGAAACACCAAGGGAACCCATGAACTCAATCGAATTCCTCCTTCAGCAGCACGCCCGCAACCACTCCGCCAGGGTAGCCACGTGGGAAGGCACCACCGCAACCGGCCAGAACCAGGAGGATTTAATTCTCGACGGCCTGACCGACGCCCAGCTCCGCAAGATTCCAGGCGCCGGCCTTAACTCGATCGCCTGGTTGCACTGGCACATCGCCCGTTCCGAGGACGTGGGCGTTTCACTTTGCGGAGGCGGACGCCCTCAGGTCTGGCACGCCGGTGGATGGGCGAAGAAGCTCAAGTACGAACGCGCTGACTCCGGGACCGGCATGACCGCCGCCGACGTGGCGGACCTGAGCGCCAGGATCGATTTGGCGGGCCTGCGCGAGTACCGCTGGGCGGTGGGTCGCCAGACGCGTGAGATCGTCACCCCGATGAAGCCGGAGAGGTTCTCGGCGAAGATCGACATGGCTGTCCTGCGCAAGAACATCGAGCTCGGGTCCTACAGAGCGGCGCCCGACAAGGCCCGTTTCGAACAGACCTGGAGCACCCGTTCGGTCGGCTACACCCTCGCCACCTATGCCGTCACCCACAACATCGGCCACTGGGGAGAGGTGAGGACCCTCAAGGGGATGCTGTGACGCCCGGGGTCAAACCAGGCTGCCCCTGTTCAGTGACCGGCTGCAAACAGCCGCCCTCGACCTGTACCGGCAACACGGCGTCGTCACACCTGACCTGCGCCGGTTAGCCCGGCGCGGTGTCCGGTTTCACCCTCGGTTGGGCGTAGGCCGTCGATCCAAACGCCTCGCTCGGCGCATCCGGTTCAGCTACGAAAGACTGCCCTTCCCCTGATACATTCGATTCCATGGATACTCCGCCGCTCCTACTCCTCCTGCTCGCGTTTCTCTTCGCGCTGGCGGTCTCTGCGTTCTTCTCCGGGACTGAAGCTGCTCTGCTCTCCGTGCAGCGGCACCGGATCCGGACCGCGGCCGCACGGGGCTCCCCGGCAGCTCAGCGGACGGCCCGCCTGGTCGAACACCCGGAGAACTTCCTGCCCACGGTCCTGATCGGAAACAACCTCGTCAACACGGCCGCAGCAACGCTCGGCACGTTGATTGCCGTGCAGCTTGTCCCCAGCGACGCGGTGGGCGCAGTGGTCTCCGCGATCGTCGTCGCCGTGGTCCTGATCGTCTTCGGCGAAACAGTGCCGAAGACGCTGGCGGCCCGCCGCGCCGAGTCCGCGGCGATAACACTTACTGGTCCATTGATCTGGATCGAGCGAGTGCTCGCACCGGCGGTATTGCCGCTCCGGGCTCTGAACCGCTGGGTCTCGAAATTCAGTGGCCCACAGGCAGGATCGCTACTGGAGGCCAACGAGGAGCTGAAGGTACTTATCTCACTTAACCGGGATAGCGGTGGGCTTGAAGAAACTGAGGCGCGCATGCTCCTGCGCACACTCCGGCTCGCCGACCTGGAAGTACACGAGGTGATGACGCCTCGGACCGATATCGTCTCGGTGCCTGACGACCTCACCATCGAACGGTTCCTCGAATTCAATGCGCGCCAGTACCACTCGCGGTTCCCTCTCCTCAGGCGGGGCACCGAAGATGTCATCGGCGTCATCGAAGCGCGCGTCGTGCTCAGGGCACTTGCCTCAGGGGAGGCGTCGGCGTCTGACCCCGTGACCAAACTGGCGTCGGAAGCCCACTTCATCTGGGAGTCCAAGCCGGTCATTGACGCCATCGAAGAGATGCGGGGCCGTGATCACGACATGTCGATCGTGGTGGACGAATTTGGATCGATGGAAGGCCTGGTAACGCTCCACCAGCTGCTCTCGGAGGTTGTCGGCCGACCTCGCCGGCCGCACCCGGTGGGGGGTGATTCGGGCGGAACCGAGATCTCCGTCAAGGGATCGACACGGGTATTCGACCTGAATGAGAGCCTCGGAATCGGCATTCCGAATGGCGAGTACGACACCATCGGAGGCTTCGTAATTCACGAACTTGACCGCCTCCCGAGGGCAGGCGAGAGGGTCACCCACGGCGACTGGGTCCTGGAGGTCGCCAAGATGGCCGGACCACGCGTGGTCGAGATCAGGTTGTCGCGATCTCACCGCCCATCCCCTGCTACGGAGCAGCAAGAGGCGACCACTGTCCGGCCTTAGGCCAGCCATGACGACCCAGCCGTCGCCTCCCACTACGAGATGGCTGAAGGCAAATTCGCGGCGATCACTGTTGAGCCTCGAAGCAAGCCAGGCAGGTGGTTTGGCGTGGGTCGTCCTCGCCTGGTTTCCACAGGATTTACAAACCTCCTCCAATTCTTGAATTCTGACCATACGTCGCAACAGTCGGCAGACATTGGCTTGTAGACGTTTTTGGGACGGCCCGGCCACACCTCACACAGTAGCCTCGAACCGCGTCCGCGCGACGAGCGAAGTATTGACCTACCGCGCCACATTGCTTGACTTCGACCGCAAGAGCTACAGGCGCCTGATCGACGAATCACGGACCTGGGCGGCAGTCGCCGGCTCGGTGAGAAGAATGGCGAAATTCGGGGACTGTGCGGTTGATCCGGCCGTCAGATTCATTGAGTTGAGGACCACCTGGCCCTGGTCCAAATAGCGCGCCCTCCGCGTGCCCCCAGCGTTTGAGGTACGGAGTCAAAAGAACCGCCTGTTTTCTGGCCTCCCGGAGACCTGAAAGGGTCTGAGTGGCTACCTGCTCGTCTGTCGAGAATTGAACGAATCCGCCGTTCATTCGCCCCCTCCCGAGATCACGGCACTCGGGCGAGTAGCACGACGACAGGTAAGGTGTTGGTCCCCCTGAGCACGCAAGACGGTGACCCGGCGAACGGTTTGCAGGCCGCCGCTACCCGTACACCCTGGGACCGCCGGGGTAGCTGCCGCCGGCGTTGAGGGCGAGGTTGCCGCCGTCAAGCGGGATGACAGCGCCGGTAACCCACGAAGAGGCATCGCTGGCGAGGAATATGGCGAGGCCTTTGATGTCGTTGGGCTTGCCGAAGCGGCCCATCGGGATGCCGCCAAGGAACGTGGTCGTGAGATCGGGTCGGGCTTGCATGCGCGCTTCGAGCCCCTTGTTCATCACCTGTGCGGGGACGATGCAGTTCACGCGCACCCCACGGCCACTCCACTCGGTGCTGAGCTCACGGGTCATCTGGATCACCGCGCCCATCGCCATGCCGTAAGGGGTATGCCCGCGTCCGAGCGAGTTCACGCCACCGATCGACCCTAGATTGATGATCGAGCCTCGCTTCTGGGCCAGCATGCGGCGGCCGGCCTCCTGGCAGGCGGCGAAGCGTCCGATCACCAGGTTCTTGAATACCTTCTCGACGACCGCGAGTTCGATCTCCTCCGGGCGCCCGGTATGCCCTTCACCCGCAACATTGCCGGCGATATCGACGCGGCCGAACTCGGAGTCGGTCCTCGAATAGGCCGCTCGCACCTGTCCGGCGTCGGAGACGTCGCATTTGAGCGCGATCGCCTTACGCCCCAGCTTCGAGATCGCCTGTGCGGTGTCCTCAGCTCCCTCGAGGTTGATGTCGAGGAGCACCAGGTCGGCGCCCGATTCGGCAAAGCCGAGTGACATGGCTTTGCCCATGCCGCTGGCGGCACCTGAGACGACAGCTACGCGGCCCGAGAGATCGAACAGTGGGTGTGACATGACGGAAGATTATGCGCCGCGCCGGGGGTACGTTTGAAGGGGCACGGACCCTCACCCGGCCTTCGGCCGGCCCCTCACCCGGCCTTCGGCCAGCCCCTCACCCGGCCTTCGGCCACCCTCTCCCGCAGACGCGGGCGAGGGGTTAAACGGAGACTCCCCCGCAAGCGCGGGCGAGGGGTTGAACCGTGGCTATCACGCAAGCGCGGGCGAGCGGTTGAACCATGACTCACCCGGCCTTCGGCCAGCCCCTCACCCGGCCTTCGGCCACCCTCTCCCGCGAGCGCGGGCGAGGGGGTGAACCGTGGCTCTCACGCAAGCGCGGGCGAGGGGTTGAACGGCCCCTCACCCGGCCTTCGGCCGGCCCCTCACCCGGCCTTCGGCCACCCTCTCCCGCGAGCGCGGGCGACG
>Ga0194120_10000328_pt1 | contig 88412 bp, 114 predicted proteins | sample TA2MahCa65mmetaG_FD_148642 | JGI IMG/M metagenome (GOLD analysis project Ga0194120, IMG submission 148642) | Freshwater microbial communities from Lake Tanganyika, Tanzania - TA2015019 Mahale Deep Cast 65m | ecosystem: Environmental > Aquatic > Freshwater > Lake | place: Tanzania: Lake...
GTTCCCCAGGTCGAGGCTATCGAAATGTTAAATTTATGTTATGATTCTGGGGATTTTATTATCCTCCACACTAGCCGCGGTATGTTGAGCCACAATGGCGACTTGGAGAAAATTAACCAAAAAGTGCGGCCCGTATTAGAAACATGGCTCAAACAGCATGGCGTGAAGTACCACCAGTTAATTATGGGAAAGCCTTATGGGGATGTGTATATCGACGACAAATCCCACCATCCTAAAGAGTTTGCTAAAATATTACCATGCCCGGCACAATCTTAACATCCGTTAAAGTTAATGTCATTATTCCTGCCGCAGGTCTTGCGACAAGGATGCGGCCCCTGACGAATACTGTTTCAAAGGCTATGTTGCCTGTGAACGGCAAACCATGTTTGCAGTATATCCTTGATGCCTTTAAGCATTATAACATAGGTGAAATCGTCGTGGTTGATGGGAAGTTGGAAGATATACGCCAGCGGTTTCCGCACTTGAAATATGTGCAACAGGAATGCCCAACAGGTCCTGCTGATGCTATTAAATTGGGATATGCTGCACTTCTAGATAAAGAATCTCCTGTGGTTGTCTGGTTAGGAGATACGATTGTGTTAGATACAAACTTACCATTTGGAACAGACTTTTTAGCGGTAGCAGAAAAACCAGACCACTCGGAGTGGTGTGTAACAGATGGAAAAACTTATTTTGATAAGCCCGTGGAGTTCCATACTGGGTTTAAAGCGTTGGTCGGCATTTATGGTTGGCAACGCGGGCGGCTACTCGGCTCCCATCTTGGTGATTCTACTATTGGGCCGGAAATCAGTAGTATTTTGCAACTCCATAAGGAATTTAAATTGGTAAACGTACAGCACCATTTTGACGTAGGAAATTTTAACAATTATTACGCCACGGCTGCTAGTCTGAAAAGCCTTACGGCTAGAGCAATGAACCGTCTTAAAGTAGATACATTCTACGGTACGATTGAAAAGACCTCAGAAAGCCACGGTGATAAAATCCAGAAAGAACGCCTTTGGTACCTCTCACTAAACGAGGAACAGCGGCTCTTTACGCCACGGATTCTTTCGGGTCCGAATTTAAAAATGACACTGGAACCAGGATTCCCATTAGCGGACCTTTTAGTTTATGACCAAGTGCCTATGGCGACGTGGCGAATGCTTCTCGAACGGTTATACCGTATAATGGAGGAAGTGTTTTGGAATGATCCACGTAAACAGCACCTCAATAACGAAGCAGCTAATTATGCCATGTATATTACTGAACCCGGCAAACGTATCTTACCCGCTACACAACACCTTACTTCGTGGATAGTGTTTCAGGGTATACAAATGATGAAAGATGCCACGTGGGCACCCGTTATACACGGTGATTTTCACACAGGCAATATTTTGTTTGAGCCCGCAACGGGTAAGCTGACGTTGGTAGATCCACGTGGGGAATTTGGTGTGATTGGTACGGCTGGGGATAAGATGTATGACCTTTATAAGCTTTATCAAGACCTGTACCATGGTTACCATTTTATGCTATATGGTATTAACCCTCCACCTGCATTGATAGAAATACGCGACATGCTTGCTGAATTGTCATTTATGTTTGGTTATAACCACACGAAGTTGGTGCGTGGCGGCCTGTTCCTTTTGGCCACCTGCTTGCCATTCCATGCGGATGATCCAGCGAGGCAGCAACGGTTTTTGGACTATATTAATAGTTGGAAATCACCACTAGATTCAGTAATACTTACAAGGAACATTGGTAATGGGTAACCATATCCTCGTCGGTAAATTTGGTATCAGTCTGCGGTTCCACCCACGGCACCAAGACAACATAGAATTTGTATCCTCATTTGGCGCGGATGATGCAACGAAGTTTATTGTAGTCCTAGCATACAATAATCCCAAGGACACATTCTATATGGTTGGTCGTTCCGACCTTAGGGATTTAAGCCAAGCACAATACCAACACCTTTTTCCCAACCGCAATTTAATTGATGTATGGGCAGGAATTACAGACGCGACAGGCAACATGTGGCGCTGGCCAGCGCAGTATTTTAAAGAGCGGGGCATTACAGTTACGGGTGGAGCGTTATTCCTTGGTGTATCTGCACGGTATAATTTACTAGGCGTTTCACGGACCCTAGCAGGAGAACTCGCACAGCCTTTGGCTTTTGCTGTCCGTAATAATGCGCCCATTATCAATATCCTCAATGAAACTATGTGCCCGTGGGTAGCCCTTTGCGATGATCCCCGGTCATTGGTAGCACAATGGGACCTTGTAAATGATCCTGTGGTAATTGCGTCACAATATAATGGCGCATTCGAATTCCAACGGTTTGATAATACCACTGACCAACGAGTCGTTGACCGCACAGTACCTGTGAGGTATGCGGGAGTAGAATATTGCTGCACCTTTGATGAAGTGTTGCCGAATCCAGAGGAACTTATCTCTACCTCTACAAAACGGCCCATTGTATTTGGTATAGCCCTCAATAAAGGCGCCGACGGTAATGGAGGAGGACGGATAATCCAAGAGCGCTGGCCAATTTTAAAAGAGTGGGTCTTAGATGTATTTCCATCAGCCCATGTTTACGGTGACTGGCCAGATGACCGTATCAATATGATGAATGATCACGGTCAACAAATTTACCGTGGTAAAGTTTCGCGGATTGAAATTCAGCGTATTATGCAAACGTGGAAAACGTCGTTGTGCATTCCTATTGCTGATGGTTGGGCCACTACAAAATATTTGGAATACCTTAAAAATGGTGTACACCCATTTACCCACCCTGGATATGACAACCAGAAGAACACACAAATTGTAGATTTTTACCGGATAACAAATCCGAACGAATTACAATATCATGTTGAGAAAATTTATGACCAACCAAAATTAGGACAATTACATTTTATTGATACTTGGCAACGGTGCATACAACCATACCTTACGTCTGGTGCATCCCTCTGTGGTATCATCTATACCTTTTTAGGGCTCCGCCCACCAACTTGTTGGACTAGCCGTGATCTTTGGACCGTCCGCGATAAACCCACCAATTTAACGTCTTTTTTCTAACTACTATCCTCCCTAACCTGTTGTTTTTACAAGGAAACAAATTCCTTGACCTTCGTGCTTTATCTGGTGTATAATAAAGCCAAAATGAGAGGAAATCATGGAAAACACTAAGCCCGTTATTAATGAAGCCGCCAAAGCAATTTTAGCTCGTTTATTGGCGCAAGAAAACATTACAGTAGAACACTCCACCACCACAGACACCGCACATTTTGAACCGAAGCACCGACGGCTTACTTTGCCAAATTGGTCTAACATCGATCAGCATGTTTATAGTATGCTAGTTGGCCATGAAGTTGGCCATGCCCTTTGGACTAAACCTGAAGAATGGTACACCACAGTCTTTAAACCAGGAGAAGAATTCCGCAAAGAAATTTTTAAGGGTTACCTAAACATTGTTGAGGATATCCGCATTGAGCGTAAAATTAAAGCTATGTATCCTGGCCTTAAACGCGATTTTATATTGGGCTACCAAACTTTAGTTAAAGGTAATTTTTTCCGGCTCGATAGTACAAATACATCCCATTTACCTTTTATTGATAGGCTCAACATTTATACTAAAGTTGGTACGGCTTTACCCGTCAAGTTTTCATTAGAGGAACAAGCATGGGTTAAACGTGCTACAAATACTGAGACTTGGGAAGATGTGGCGCAATTAGCAAAAGATATGTACCGTTGGCAGCGTGAAGTTGCACCAATCAAATTTTCCATAGAAAAAGAGGATAGAGAAGAGGAAGAAATACAAATATCTAACTCGCCGAATGAAGATATTGATGACGATATTGAAAATGAGTATGGTGATAAGGAAGAGAAGAAGGATGATAAAACCGAGGTCCTATTCGATGATTCTAATGCCGAGCTAACGGAAGATGCCCCACCTCCATTGACAAACGAAACCATGAATCAAGCCGTAAAGGAAACCTATATTCAAGCATCCGGCACAGTGCCAATCTATATTAAGTTACCGCAAATCATTCCACATGATGATTATGTGATACGGTACCAAGATGTATTAGCTGAATTGGCCTCGATGTTTAATGACCCTGAGGGAACGTCCATGCGGTGGCGGGCAGACGTTGTAGATGAAGATGGCAAGCAAATTGTAAAAGATTCAATCGATAAAACCGCCACCATTAATCAAAGAAAAGCCGCGCATGAAGTCGCGTATACCCGCGAAGAAATAGCGAAAACTTATCACAAATTTTGTATTGAAAATTCTAGCATAGTGTCGTACCTTGTCCAAGAATTTGAGGCTAAGAAAGCGGCGTCATTGTATTCGCGTTCTAAAACTGCTCGCACAGGCACGTTGAATATGACTAAGTTATCTAACTACAAATTTTTGGATGATATTTTTAAGAAAATTACAAAGACTCCTGAAGCAAAAAACCATGCTCTTCTAATGTATGTTGATTTAAGCGGTTCAATGTCGGAACATATTGAGGGCACTATCCAGCAATTAATTAACCTCGTAATGTTTTGCCGACGGTGTAATATTCCGCACCGGGTATTTGGATTTACAGACATGGGTCGAGGAACGCTAGAACTGCAAAACAAATATCCTGACATGAAAGCGAAATTTGATCGCAGAAAAAAATATGTCGGAATAGATGGTGAAATTGCAGTGGGCGCACACCATGATGATGTTTGGTTGATCGAATTTTTTAATAATAAGCAACGGCCATTTGAATTTAATCAAATGGCAGCTTACCTCATAAGTGTCTATACGCCTCGCATGACACGCCCGGGCTTCCCGAATCGGTACCTACGGCCGGCAATGGCATATGGTATGTTCGGCCTCGGGTCGACCCCATTAAATGAGGCCATATTTTTAGCACGATATCAAATACCTGAATTTCGCCAGCAAACTGGAGCAGAGGTGGTTAATGTTATCTTTTTAACCGACGGGGATGCTACTTCTGATATGGTCTACAGCCATAATTGGCCAGACTTTCCGCACGGTCGATGCCATTTAGACAACTATGGGAATTATCAATGTGATGAATCAGGGCATATCAGTCCCAGGGCAGTGGACAAGAATAACATGCCGCTAGTACCAAATTACATTTTACAAGATAATCGAACAAAAATAGAAATTAAACTCTTTAGAGGTTCTAGGTATTCTTATGATGAAACACAATATACTGATTCATTGGTACGCATGTTGCGCCAAACTTGTGGCGTCCACACGCTGACATTCTTTGTGGCTTCTGGAGTAGATGCTACCCGTAAAATGCGAAGAATGTCGGTATATGCAGAACAGTATATCCATGCTTGGCGCCGAGATCGCTATGTTGCTATTCCTGGTGGGATGGGATGCGATGAATTTTATATTATTTCTGGTGGTACCTCTCTTCGAACAGAGGACCACAGCATGTTGCTTTTAAAAGAAGGGGCAAAGATTACCGAGATCACCCGTGCCTTTAAAAAAGCTTGTGGTGCAAAACTCAAAAACCGGGTAATTTTGTCCCGGTTTATTAATATGATTGCATAATGAAAAGAGAACCAATAAACCTCCTGAATCTGTCCCCTACAGGGCCCGAAGTATCTCGTCCATGGGCTACTACCCTTACTACCAAACAAACCCCCTGTAGCCTGTCTTGGCCCGCTTCTATAGCTAATAAAATCAACCAGTTATGGCATAAGATTTTTCTTGACAACAAACCACCTTTAACGTATAATGATTAAAGTACGGTGCAGTTAACTTAACAACAATAGGAGAAGAGAGCAATGGCAAAAAGTTTAGAAATGAATATGGCGTTTTTGGAAGCAGCCCGGAAACACTTCGGTGAAACAGCTAAAGTGAAGGCAAAAGACCTTTTTACTTTTGCCGAAGAGAACGGATTCCGTTATCCGGGCGTGTGGCTCCGTGAGAATTTTTTGGTGACCCGCGGTATTTTTGCGTTGGACGGCAGTACTGCTGGTGCGCCAAAGCCTGAGAAAAGTTTAAAAGACACGGATCCAGTTACTCCACCCACTGATGCCCAACCCAATGCCGTCGCACAAGTGTTGCCATTTCCTTCCCAACCACGTGCGCCAAAACCATCCTCAGTTGTATTCGATCCAAATGCGGTTAGCGACCATGCCTATGCAGCGGTGCCTGCCAAGGACTCCAATTATGTGCCGTTCGGTGACTATAAGATGATTGAACAAGTCTTGGCCTCTGGCATCTTTTTCCCCATCTTTGTTGCCGGATTATCTGGCAACGGTAAGACCATGTTGATCGAACAAAGTGCAGCCCGTACCAAACGGGCATTGATTAGAACCCAATGTACCACTGAAACAGACGAGGACGACATTATCGGTGGGTTCCGTCTTATCAATGGGGAGACTAAGTTTATTAAGGGTCCTGCTGTTAGGGCCATGGAATTGGGTTGCGTTTTGCTCGTGGACGAGGTTGACCGCGCAGACCCTAATAAGATCATGTGCCTCCAGGGTATTTTGGAGGGTAAGCCGTATTACATGAAAAAGACTGGCGAGATTATCTACCCACGGCCTGGGTTCAATATTTGTGTAACAGCGAACACCAAGGGACGGGGATCTGATAATGGACTCTATACGGCTGCAAAAATCCTTGATGATTCGTGGTTGGAACGGTTTGTCGTTACAATCGAACAGCAGTGGCCTTCCCCATCAGTAGAACGCCACATCCTGAGAAATGTAGCTAAGAATGATCCCGAGATGGATGATTTTATCAGCCACCTCGTCAACTGGGGGCAAGTGGTGAGAAAAACATTCGATGATAACGCAATCGAAGAAGTTATCTCAACACGCCGTCTGATTCACGTTTTAAGAACCTTCTTGTTATTTCGTGATAGGCTGGATGCCGTTAGGTATTGTGTCGCTAGGTACAACGAGAATACCAAAACAGCGCTTTTGGAACTGTATAGTAAGGTCGATGCATCGGTGAACCCTGATGTGCCTCTACCTCTAGAGGTCAATGCATCGGTGAACCCTGATGTGCCTCTACCTCTAGATCAGAATTCCAACACGGCGCAACAAACCACAGTGAGCAGTCGTGCGGCAGAGTTTATGACAGATGGTAGCCTATTTTCAGGTGCGGATGAAACCGAGCGTGAAGCGTGAGCCGGCTTTTTGAAATGCCTACCCTTGACATATCATCCATAATGTAGTATGATAATTAAGTCTGGCAGTAAGCCAAAAACGGCTCCCGGCCGCTCCGGGAAATTTAGTAGGAGGTTTTAAATGAATAGTTCCATTTCTCGCCTGGTTAAGGCCCTTGTCGATGGAAACAATTTTACCAAGGGACAAATCAGGGAACGCTTCGGCATCCGCAATGTTACGGGTGCTATCCGCGCAGTCCGCGGTCAAGGTTATGCGGTGTATGAAAATACCCGATACAATTCTTGGCTCGCACCTATGACAGTGTTCCAAGTCGGCACTCCGACGCGGCGCATTGTTGCTGCAGGTAATGTGTCCCTGGGCCTAGCCTAGGCTTAACCAGCAACAGGATGTTACGGAACTCACATCCTATTGCTGGTCTTCCCAGCATAGGGTGCAGGTTTTCCTATTCTCCTCTTCCTCATCCTGTGCTGGTCCCCGCGGCAGGGGAAGGTTGCTCTCCCTTCTCCTGCCGCATCTTTAGAGCAATTAAGAGCGAAAGGCAATTAGACCATGAAACCCTATCACATAAATTATTTTAAACCCTGTGCTTCTGGATTCGAGAAGCCAAAATGGATACCCTTGACACAGGTACCTGAGCTGGTACGCAATACTCCTGCGCTTGTTTACGCATTAGGATATTTTAAGAATTATGAAGAACTCTTACCATTTATAAAATCAAAACTACTTCCGTGCTATATTCCGCAAGTGTTTGACATTGGACAAAGTGGTGACGATATACTTTCCTATGACACAAAGGGCCGCGGATTGAAGGGATCGGATGTTGCTGGACCAAAAGAGAGACTACAAGAGCATATATGCAGCTTGCGTAAGGGTATCAGCCATGAGGCAATGTACCTCTTATTCCGTAATGCATTTCCCTACTTACGCAACCCTGACGGCACGTATAACATAGATTCAATCTATGCATGTATTATGCGTGTTAAGTCAAAAATAAAGTATAAAGGAACTTTCGTGAAGAGTGCAGAGGCTAATCTTTTGCTTAACTACCAGCTTACTTTCGACCATCCACCAGTAATGAACGCTGACAGATATTATCGTTGTGAAGTAAAGACATTGCTTGACCAGATTAGGCGTGAGGAGGCTATAAGATACAACGGCAATTTACCGTCTAATTTGTGCGCCAAAAATAAAGAAAGCGTGGCGGCGTTTAGACAAATGCGAGCATTAACTCATAACCTTATACCGTTTATCGATAAAAATGAGGAATATACTCATGGCTAACTATATCAATATAGAGGATTTTTCCTCCGCCAGCCCTCTGCATGTACCGAAACGCGGAGAAACATTCGGGTATAGTTGGCCCGTGCTTCTATTGCTTTTCATGTATTTGGGTGCTATCGTACTCATCGCCATTATCCTATTTTCTTTACAAGGAGAATCCCTTGCAATTGGTGACTGTTATATTGGAGGCGCATTGGAAAAACAAATGAAGGATTCATGGATATCCAGAGGCACTATCGGGCAGCATAAAGTCCTTGGCATTGGTGATAGAACTATTTTAGAAGTGTTTATACTAGCAGGAGTGCCATTGGTAGAAATTACTGCAAAACAACCATTTAATGGTAATTGGCTGAATGTAGTTAAAGTGCCATGTGGCGAACAATTATCACCTATCACCGCACAAACCACAGGTAAATACACGGGAACAGTTATTTGGCAGAATCCCGTATCTCGCTAACGAAGCGGCGTCTAATCGAAAGATTATGCGGCGTCTAATCGAAACACACATTTGACAATAGCAGCGAAATTGCGTAGAATAACAAGAATCAAGAATCAATTTATTTTACCAGCCATAAGGAACTTATATGCCAGAAATTACGATTGATATTGGTGAACTTCGCAAACGTCGCATTTTTGTAGCTACGCCGATGTATGGAGGGCAATGTTCTGGCCAATATTGTAAATCCACAGCAGACTTGGCTATCCTCGCTGCCAAATATAACTTGGACGTACGATTTTTCTACCTATTCAATGAATCCTTAATCCAGCGGGCCCGGAACTACCTGGCTGATGAATTCCTACGGTCGGGATATACGCACCTAATGTTTATTGACTCTGATATTGGCTTCGATCCTAATGACGTTTTGGCATTAGCCGCATTGGCTACTCCTGGTTCTGATAAAGATATTGTCTGTGGCCCATATCCAAAGAAATGTATTTCTTGGGAAAAAATCAAACGGGCCGTCGATAAAGGCTTTGCAGACCGTGATCCCACACGCCTCGAAAACTACGTTGGTGACTTTGTATTCAATCCAGTTATTACGCAAACCACGATTGCCATTGACCAACCAGTTGAAGTTTTAGAATCTGGCACTGGATTTATGATGGTGCAGCGGCATGTCTTTGACGCTTTTAAAAAAGCATACCCGCAGCAGGAATACCTTCCTGACCATGTGCGTACCGAGCATTTTGACGGCACCAGAACAATTATGGCATACTTCGATTGCCCTATTGATTCAGAATCTAAGCGATACTTGTCAGAGGACTATATGTTTTGCCAATGGACACGGAAAGTAGGCATGAAAGTATGGCTCTGCCCATGGATGAAACTCCAGCACATGGGCGCATACGTTTTTTCGGGTTCATTGCCAGACCTTGCACAGATTGGAGCATCTGCGACTGCTGATGTTAACCAATTAATTAAAACTCGGATTGGTGCCGCCAAAAAAGAAAAGGAGAAGTAAATGAATACTACAGAATTAAAAGACCTTACTAAATCCATCAAAGACGGATTGCTTTCAGGAGGATTACAGTGGATTCCTGGAATTAACTCAACTATGACTGTAATAAGATCAAAACCAGAATATAAATCCAAATACCGTTATGACGAGGACCGGTCTCTTGAGGAACTCAAGAATTATGTGGATAGCACATATGGTGAACATTACGCCAGGACGCGGATTCAGACAGGAGAATACTTAGAAGGATTAAACATTGGTAGTGATTTTTACCGCGGTAATATCATCAAATATGCGTCACGGTATGGCGTGAAAGGTGGTAAAAATAAAAAGGATTTGTTAAAAATCTTACATTACGCATTGATGCTCCTTTCACTCCACAATAAAGAAGAAGCCTAATCCACTTTACATATTATGCCGCAACTTTCAAAATAACAACAACAGGACTTGCGGAATCCTGTTACACACGGAGGACACATACCACACCATGAAATATCCTAAACTCAAACTTTCACCTGAGACTATTTTAGTCTTGAAAAATTTTGCCACGATTAACCAGTCCCTTATCTTTAAAGAAGGGCATATCCAGCGGACAGTCCAGCCGCAAAAAACAATCATGGCCCAAGCTACACTCAAAGACAAATTCCCAAAAGAATTTGCCATCTATAATTTAGCACAATTTATTGCCGTTCTTGATCTTTGCTCTTCTTCAGAATTAGAATGCGCTGATAACTATGTAATGATCCGTAGTGGGCCAACTGCTGTAAAATATTTTTATGGCTCAAAGGCCCACGTTACAACTCCGCCAGAACATGCAATTAAATTACCGTCTGAGGATGCTAAATTCACCATCGAAGCAGAAGCCCTAAAAGCAACACTCCAGGCAGCCGCCCTCTTGTCATTACCTGAAATTATGCTGTTTGGACGGGATGGCAAATCCTACATTGGTGCAACCGACTTGCGGACCGAAGGGTCCAATGTCTTTGAATATGAAGTTGGTGGAGCTGAAACTAACTACCGTACGGTATTCAAGACAGAATATCTCAAAATCCTACCAGGCAAGTATGAGGCAAAAGTATCTACCCAAGGCCTTGCGTATTTAAAGACTAACATTGCGGATAGCGTGACTGTTGAATACTGGCTTCCCGTTGATATCAAAACTAAGGAATTATAATGAAGCATGTAGAACAATTTCTTTGGACTGAGAAATACCGTCCACAGAAAGTTTCTGAAACTATCTTGCCATCTGCAACTAAAGCAATATTCCAGCAATTTGTGGATGATAAAAACGTACCGAACCTTCTCCTTTTTGGAGGTCCTGGTATTGGCAAAACCACTGTCGCCAGAGCTATGTTAGAAGAATTGGGTTGCGATATCCTTGAAATTAATGGATCACTCCATGGTAACCTGGACACGCTGCGGACAGATATTCTGGCATTTGCAAGCACGGTTAGTTTTACGGGTGGCCGGAAATATGTGTTACTTGACGAAGCAGATTACCTTACTCCGCATACACAGCCAGCACTCCGCAATTTTATGGAATCCTTTGCATCTAATTGTGGGTTCATCCTGACTTGTAATTTCAAGAACAAGATCATTGAAGCGTTACAATCGCGGACGTCTTGCATTGAATTCAGATTGACAGCCGCAGAGAAGGTGGTCATGGCCGCGCAAATGCTTGGACGGCTTGAAACAATCTTGAAAGCCGAATCAATACCATTTGATAAAAAGGTCTTAGTTGAATTAGTCAAAAAATACTTGCCCGATTGGCGCCGCTGTATTAATGAATTGCAACGGTATGCAGCTACAGGAAAGATTGATACCGGTATTCTTGCTACCATCAACAATACAGATATTAAAGATTTGTTGGGGGCTATGAAAGAAAAGAATTTTGGTGCAATGCGGACATGGATCGCACAAAACCAAACCGAAGATACCGCAACCCTCTTCCGCAGGTTTTATGATATGGCTGTAGATGTCTTAGATCCTAAATCAGTCCCCATGTTAATAGTGACACTGGCCGATTATCAATATAAAGCTGCTTTTGTGGTCGACCAAGAAATTAATTTAGCAGCTTGTTTAACAGAAGTGATGCACTCCTGTACCTTTAAATAAAGAAATAAATGATTATGAGCAATCCCCGCCACCGCGGCCGCGCAGCCGCACAAAAATACCGCGATCTCTTTGCACTTGAGACCTATAACCGGCATGCAGGTCCAATGGATAAAAAAGTATCCCGCCATAAAGAAAAAGTCAATTGGTTACATGATGCAGAATTAGCCATAGATGAGGCAGAGTTATTGGAAAAAGAAGAACTGAAATTATTAAATGCCGATAAACTAAATAATCTTAACAGCCTTCTCGAAGCTAGTGTTAATAACCAAGAGGAGGACTATGTTTGACGATATCGTTGAACGTAAAAAGCCATTTTTAAGTGTCGCAGATGAAAGCAAAGCTTACCGACTGGGAGTAAACGACCAGAAGATTAAAATTTTCAATCAACCAGAAGGTCTATGTTTTTCGTGCCAACGATCATGGATTTATAAAGACCAACATTCCAGCGGATATAATGTTTTTTGTGCTTACCACGAGAGGCTTGTGTCGATGCCAGAAACTATTGAATGGTGTAACCGTTATAGCAAAGAGGGTGACCTCACCCTCCAGGACTTCAAAGAACTTGCAACCGCTATTGACCCTAATGATTCGCGGCTTAAACAAGTAGGATTTCAAAATGATGTTACCGGAAAAAACAAATAAATATAACCTCGATTTAGATCCCTTTGAATCGGCAATCCTTAAAGATTTGTTAGTGGAATGGACAACCCACCCAGGAACGCTTTGTATACCAGCATTACCTTCTGTTATAACTGGAGAGGTTCGTGAAACACTAATCCGGCTTGAAGCTTGGCGCCAATTAATCCACGAGCCGGTCCTTTTTATGTTGTTTCAAGGTACAGATTACCAAGCATTCAATGATGTAGAAGAAGCCATAAACCGGTACCATGAATTTTCTGATGTAACAATTTTACAAATAGATGCGGATGATTGTGAGGAACAGTTTCAAGCCGCTAAAGAAGCTAACCAAAAAATTATTATTGTCATACCTATTGAAGCATTTGGCAACCTCACACCAGAACAAGTTAAAACAGGTATTTTGCCACACGACACACCATGGCGCCAATATCAACACATTATCAAGGCATTAAATCAATTAGTGCCGTTTCCATTATTGGTATATTATGATGCCCACGAATCAGCTTTTATGAACGTGCCAACATCATACATTACAACCGCAATCATCATTGATAAATTAGTCAAGAAATAGTTTTATGGCTGCAATAAATCCATTTAGTTATGTAGAATCGGCTGGTACAACTAAAATCCACTCCATGTGTGGTACAGAAAACGACCAGTTAGCAGAAAAAGATTATCTGCCATTCCTCATTAATAAAACCTTCTCATTCCATCCTGACACTATCGAAGAAGCCCAAGATATGAATATGCGGGCGGCATTACCAACCCGCCTACAATATGATTATTACTTCTATTCTGTTCGACCGCGGCGCCGCCCAAAACGAAAATGGGGCGAAAAACAAACTAATGCAAATATTGAATTAGTACAAGAAGCATTTGGGTTTGGATACAAACGAGCCCTTGAGGCTTGCCGCATTTTAACACAATCTCAATTGGCACAAATTAATACCCTTATGACGAAAGGTGGAAAAGAAGATGGAGAGTAAAACAATCATAAACACTATGGCCGAAGTGCTTCTACCAAAACCAGATGCCTTTCTTATTATCCGCGAAACCCTCACACGGATCGGCCATCCAAATGCTGATAATGATGTCCTCACCCAGCTTTGCCATATCTTACATAAGCAAGGACGGTATTTTATTACCCATTATAAAGAACTCTTTGCCCTTGACGGAGCTGAAAGTACCTTTAATGATAATGACAGGCGCCAACGTAATACTGTCATAAAATTACTGGCTGAGTGGAAATTGGTACGGCCAGTTGATACAAATTACCAAAACTGGGATGCAGCAAGTTTGAGCGAAATTAAAATCATCCCATTCCACGAAAAGACAGAGTGGATGCTCGAACCAAAGTATCACATTGGTAAGAAGAAAACAAAACCATATAGGAGTAAGGAGTTAGTTAATGACAGCCGTAGTTAAAGAACCAACAAGCACGATTTTTTCCAATGAGGTTGTGCTGCTTCAACTTATTACTGGTGCGATGGTGATTGGAAAAGTATCCCTTGGATCTAATTCTTCAACAATCACAATTAAGAAACCTGCCGCTATTCTTATGGGTATGGACCAACAAACAGGAAAAGGCATTGTCCACTTATCAGACTTCTTACCATTTAGTGAAGATACGCCAGGTGGTAAAGAAGTCACCTTTGCTTTGAACCATGTACTGTTTTTCTCTTCTCCTGCAAAGGAAATGTTCAATAGCTATAATACGACATTTGGATCTGGCATTGTTATCCCTGAGCAGGCATTACATACAAATCATCAGATACCCAAAGGGTTTAAGCCTAAATTAGTTGATTGACTGATTCTTCCAGTTTTGCTATCATAGAGTATGGCTTTGAATTTCTATACTAATGCCTTTACCAAAGGCAATGAAGTATTCATCCGCGGCATCCGCAACGGCAAACGGTTTGCTGAGAAAGTTCCCTACCGCCCCCTCCTATTCTTTCCTAACGGCGAAGAGCCAGGGCCCTGGCGCACACCAAGTGGCCAGCTTTTGACCGCGATGCGGCAAGCAAACATTTATTCCGCCAAAGATTTTATCAAAAAATACGACGGCGTTGAAGGTATGCGGATTTATGGATTACCGCGCTTTGTTTATGCATTCCTCAATGAAACCTATAACGGCATTGTTGAATTTGACCGCAACCTTTTACGGATTGTCTTTATAGACCTTGAAATGGATATGGACGAAGGCTTCCCAAACATGAAATTGGCCAACAAACAAATCACAGCTGCCACCTGCCAGGATGCTAATGGTATTTTTGTCCTCGCACTGGGTCCATACGATGCAACGAAACATAAGGAAGTAGAAGGACTTAATGTTGAATTCCACCAATGCCAGAATGAACGTGAACTCCTTACACGCCTACTCGATTATTGGGTTAACGTCCATCCCGATATTGTAAGTGGATGGAGTGTTGACAGATTTGATCTTCCCTACCTCTATAGCCGGATTAAATCTGAGTTGGGCGTGAAATATGCCAATAGGTTATCACCCTGGGGATTGGTTTCAGAACGGATAGGTTATGATAACTTCGGTAAAGAGGGAACGTGCATTGATATTGGCGGTGTCAGTATCCTTGACTACTTGGCCCTATACCGCAAGTTTACTTACAACCAACAAGAATCGTACAGGCTTGGCCACATTGCCAATGTTGAATTGGGTACAAGCAAACTGTCTTACACTGATTACTCAACACTTCAAGCCATGTATGAGCGTGACCACCAACGGTTTGTAGAATACAATATCCAGGATGTGCTACTGGTCCAAAAACTAGATGAAAAAATGAAATTGATCGACCTGGCGTTAGCAATGGCGTATGATGCCAAAGTCAACTATACCGATGTAATGACGCAAGTCCGTTTGTGGGATGTCCTTATCCATAATTATTTGTGGGAGCGGCAGATTGCTGTTCCCGTCAATAGTGGTGGGCATAAAAACGAAGCGTATGCAGGCGCGTATGTAAAAGATCCACAGATCGGATCGCATGATTGGGTATTGTCGTTCGATTTAAATTCCATGTATCCAAACCTTATCAGAATGTTCAATATTTCACCGGAAACAATTCTGAACCAATGCCACCAAGATGTTACGATTGATAAGTTATTGGCTGGCAAAGTGCCTGCCTTTGCAAAATCCCACACCGCACTAGGTGCGAATGGTTGGGTCTTCAGGACAGATGTGCGCGGGTTTTTACCAGAAATGATGGAAAAGTTTTATGGGAAACGGGTTGAATACAAGAACGCTATGCAAGCCGCGCAAAAAGACCTTATTGCTATTGAAAAAGAAATAGATAAGCAGAAGTCAAGAGATAGGCAAAAAGATTTAACAACCGTAAGTTTGACAGCTTTGAAGGAACTTGAGCGCTTCCGTAATATGAAAGAGCAGGAGATAGCCAAATACAAAAACCTGCAATTGGCTAAGAAACTCCAGCTTAATTCGTGTTACGGAGCGCTCGGTTAGGTAACGAGCATTTTCGGCACTTTGATATCCGCCAGGCAACAGCAATTACTTTTGGTGGCCAATTGGTTATCCGTTTTGCTGAACAAGAAATCAATAAAGTAATGAATGCCCTCCTTGATACAAACGGCAAAGATTACGTTATTGCGTCTGATACGGATTCCCTCTACCTTAAATTTGCTGGTGCTGCGGAAAAACTTTTAGCAGTAAATCCAGCATTGACGCAAGAACAGCTAGTAGAAAAACTTGATAAAATCGCAGAGAAGAAAATTATTCCAGCTTTTGATGAAATCTTTAACCGGCTCTCTCAGATGCTTGGTGCCCAACAAGGCACATTGGTGATGAAACGCGAAGCTATTGCGAACCGTGGTATTTGGACAGCTAAGAAACGGTACATGCTCAATGTATTTGACAATGAAGGTATCCGGTACGATACCCCAAAAATCAAAATCATGGGTATCGAAGCTGTAAAATCTTCTACTCCATCTTCTTGCCGTAAAGCTATTAAAGACGCAATTGGTGTCATTATGTCAGGCACTGAAAGGGATTTACAAGAATTCATTAAAAAGTACCGTCAAGAATTTCAGTCCCTACCATTTGAGGACATCGCATTTCCACGGGCAGTGAACCAAGTTACAAAATATCTTAATTTAGAAAAAGGTGTGCCGATACACACAAAAGGCGCAGTCATTTATAACCGTTTACGGAAAGAATTAAAGCTGGAAAAGAAATACGAAGAAATCCGTAATGGAGAAAAGATCAAATTCTGTTACCTTAAAGAGCCCAATCCCATCATGTCCCATGTCATTTCAGCTATTGCATTTTTGCCAGAAGAATTTGGCTTACGGCCCTATATTGACTATTCCATGCAATTTGACAAAGCCTTTATAGAACCACTCAATGCTATACTTAAAGTCATCGGGTGGCATCCAGAACCGAACCAAACGTTGGAGTCCTTCTTTTAAATGGAAACCTATTATTCATCAAACGAGAAAAAGGTTGCACAAGGCCGCCTCGGAGAAATGATCGTTGGGAGGTACCTCAAGATTGCTGAAGGTGCCGAAGTGGTATATTCTGATAACCAATTCGATTCAGAAAAAGATATGCTGGCTAATGGTGTATCAGTTGAGGTCAAGACTATGGAGGAATTTCACACCCAACGAGCCTTTTCATTCGCACAAAACCAATTATGGAAATGCCGCAATGTTGGACGGTTGTTTATGATAGCCCTTAATTCAAGGGACCGCAGCCGGAGCGGCAAGTGTTATGAAATTGATCCAAAAACATTTACCACCAAATTTTATACGACACGGGACAACCGCAATATGATCCTTATACCCATTGATCAACCAGCCGTAAAATTTGCATTCCAAGTCGAACCAAAAATGGTTGCTCAACTACATAAATTTTCAACAAGTGAATGGGGATTATAAAAAAACCTGCCATTATTGTGGACTTGGATGGCACCCTTTCTATTCGTGCTCCCAGCCGAGACCCTTACGATCATTCCTATTGCCAAGAGGACGATGTATCTGTTCCGGTCCGTGAGGTTGTCCGCCGCTTTGCAACCGACCACGCAATTATCTGTATAACTGGGCGTAGCAATAAATTCCGACGCCAAACAGAGCAATTCTTGTTTTGGCATGGTGTACCATACACGGATTTGATAATGCGGCCAGAACGTGATAGGAGAAAGGATGATATTGTTAAAGAATTTCTTTACCGGTTTGCCGTGGAGCCAGAATATAGGGTGACGTTTGTTTTGGATGACCGTATTTCCGTGGTGGCAATGTGGCGCCGCATTGGCTTAATCTGCTTTCAGGTTGCAGAAGGAAACTATTAAGAAGGTTTGATAATGAATAAAATTGTAGAAATGGTCTTTGGCTCGCACCTCTATGGGTTGGCCGGGCCAAACTCCGATAGGGATTATAAGGGCATATTCCTACCGTCAGTAAAGGACGTGCTTTGCTGCACAGTCAAGGCGACGGCGCATGATAACACAAAGTTAGCCGAACATACTAAGAATACAGCTAATGATAGGGACATGGAAATGTATTCCCTCCAATATTTTTTCGCGCTGGCAGAGGAAGGGCAAACCGTAGCAATAGACATGCTCCACGCACCTGCCCAAGCTATTTTGGCTACGTCGGATATCTGGGAAGTCCTTGTGGCCCAGCGGTCCATGTTTTATTCTAAGAATATAGCAGCCTCAATCCGGTATGCCAGGGCCCAGGCAGCCAAGTATGGTATCAAAGGTTCCCGGCTCTCGGCTGCTAAAGCAGTGCTTAACGCTTTCAAAAGCGTGGATAGGAATTCCCGTGTCAATTCCAAACGGGATATCCTTCCGATAAACGAACATTGCCAATGGGTCCGCGAAGATGATGACGTTGAATACTACCAAGTTTGTGGCAAATTATTAAATCCTAGAGCGTTTGTACGTGAATACCTGCCAGTATTAGAACGGTTCATTGAGGAATATGGTAGCAGGGCCAGGTTAGCTGAATTAAACCAGGGTGTGGATTGGAAAGCAGTTAGCCACGCGTTCCGGATAGCATATCAAATCCGTGCAATCCTGCGAAATGGTGGGTTCACCTATCCGTTAGCCGAAACGGCATACCTACGCGAACTGAAAACCGGAAATCTTCATTTCACCAATGAAGTATCGCCACGCTTAGAAACCCTCATAGAAGAGGTCGAGGCCCTTGCAAAGGTCACTGCGTTGCCTACAGAGGTCAACCGGACGGCCACACGTAACCTACTCTATAAACTCTTGCGGGCCGCATACAAGTTTTAAACAAGCCACGTGATAAAAAAGCCACGGTAGTGCTACAGTTACCGTGGCTTTTTATTTGACAAAGTGTCTTTTAAGTAGTATAATGATATGTCACCTGGAGGACATATGAATAAAAAGAAAACAACCGATAGTCTTGGCATTTTTCAAAGTATCTTGGATGAACTTGACGATCCTAACACCCATATCGCGGATGAAGCCACATCCTCAGCAGAATTCTCTGGCTGGATAGATACGGGTTCCCATATCCTGAATGCGGCCCTTTCAGGAAGCCTCTGGGGTGGCATACCAAACAATAAAGTCACTGCCTTGGCTGGAGAAGAAGCCACTGGCAAAACTTTCTACCTTTTAGCGGTATTGAAACATTTCCTTGAGCAACACCCGCAAGCAGCCGCGTTTTATTACGATACGGAAGGTGCGGTAACGAAAAAGATGATGGTTGAACATGGTATTGACGCAAAACGTGTTATTATTGTTGAACCAGAAACAATCCAATCCTTCCGTACCCACGCAGTCCGCGTCCTCGATAATTATGCGAAAGTACCCGAAGAAGACAGGCCGCCCTTGATATTCGCATTAGATTCCCTTGGCGCATTATCAACTACTAAAGAAGTGGAAGATACCGGCGAAGGAAAAGAAACACGCGATATGACTAAGGCACAACTTATTAAAGCCACGTTCAGGGTCCTTACCCTCAAATTGGCTAAATTAAAAGTGCCGATGCTTGTTACCAACCATGTCTATAATATAATCGGTACTTACGTGCCAACTAAAGAAATGGGTGGCGGTGCAGGATTAAAGTATGCGGCCAGCACCATCCTTTTCTTGTCGAAGTCCAAAGATCGTGACAAAGATAAAAATATTGTCGGAGTGATTATTACCTGCACAATGAAAAAGTCCCGTTTCACAAAAGAAGGTGTGCGTGTCAAAACGAGGTTATCATTTCAGAAGGGGCTTGACAGGTACTATGGGTTGCAAGAACTTGGGGAAGCAGCTGGGCTTATTAAAAAAGAAGGCAACCGCTTCGTATTCCCAAACGGTGAAAAAGGATTTACGAAGGACATTGATGCTGATCCTGAACGGTTTTTTACTAAAGATGTTTTAGATAAATTAGAAGAAGTCGTTAAAGCGGCATTTTGTTTTGGGCAAAGCGAAGAAGTCCGTGGTATCACACAAGAAAGCGTAGAGGAATAGTGGCCACAGACTTATCACTTGATCGGTTAATCCTCCAACACCTCCTCTATTCGGATGGGTATGCTTGGAAGGTCTTGCCATACCTTAAGCCAGAATATTTTAGCGATCCATCTGAACGAAAAATCTTTGAACGGACCGCGGCGTACATGGAGAAATATAAAGCCCGCCCAACGGCCGCGGCCCTTACTATCGAATTTGAACAAGCCAAAGACATTCCCGAAGGCGTCTATGCTAACATCCAAACGCTGTTACCCACTATTACAACGCCACCCGAAGCACCAGCCGACCAATGGCTTATTGATTCAACAGAAAAATTTTGTTCTGAACGGGCCGTCTATAACGCAATTATGGATGGGATCAGTATTTTGGACGGCAAAGATAAAAAGAACCGCGACAAAGGCGCGATCCCAGGAATCCTCCAAGAAGCCTTGTCCGTGTCTTTTGACACCCATATCGGGCATGACTTCATTGAACATGCAGACGAGCGGTGGAATTATTATCATTGCACAGAAGAAAAAATACCATTTGATATTGACATCCTCAATAAAATCACCAAAGGCGGGCCATCTAAGAAAACATTGAATATTATCATGGCAAGTACTGGTGTAGGTAAAACGGCTGTCATGTGCCACATGGCAGCTGCCAACCTTATGCTCGGTAAGTCTGTCCTTTATATTACGATGGAAATGCGGGAAGAGGAAATTGCTAAACGCATAGATGCCAACCTCTTAGATGTAACGATTGAGGAACTTTTGGCCCTGAGCAAAAATGAATACGATAGGAAGTTTAGTAAACTCAAGAAGAAAACCAATGGTAAATTAGTCGTTAAAGAATACCCGACCGCCACACCGCACGTTGGGCATTTTCGTCACCTCACCAACGAACTCTACCTCAAGAAAGATTTTAAACCTGATATCATTTATATTGACTATATGAATATTTGTGCATCTAGCAGGGTAAAAATGGGCAGCACAGTTAACTCCTATACCTTTGTCAAACATATCTCAGAAGAATTCCGTGGATTTGCGATTGAAAAGGGCGTACCTGTTATCACCGCCACCCAAACTAACCGGGCAGGATTCAATAACTCTGATCCAGAACTTACTGAAACCTCAGAAAGTATTGGAGGACCAGCTACAGCCGACTTATGGTTGGCCCTCATTTCTACTGAAGAACTAGATGCATGTAACCATATTATGGTTAAGCAACTCAAGAACCGCTATGCCGACCTGAATAAGTACAAGCGATTTATCGTTGGATTTAATAAAGCTAAGATGCGGCTTTTTGATGTCGTAGATCCCACCAATGGTATTATTAATGAAACCCCATCCAAAAAAGAAGATATGCCCTTATTCGATAAGTCTTCCTTTGGAGAACGGATGGGCGAAGAAGCCGGATTACCGTGGATTGAGAAACGTCAACGGAACCGCGATTTTTCAGATTTGAAAATATAATTTAATATTAAAAAGCCGGCTTTTGAGGAAATAAATACAAATGCAACCAGGAGGGCATATGCTTAAACAACCTTCTGTCTGTGTTTATGGTGGCTCTAAAGAATTCCGTGCCACAATAAGAAAAGCCGCGAAGTGGATGATTGTTGAACTCCTTGGCAGCCGCCTTGCTACTAACATTACCCTCAGGATATCTTTTATTAAAGGACTCGAACGGCGGGAAGGATTTGTGGGAGAGTGTTATTGGACTGATCAGAACCTCCGCCCACGTTATTTTTCTATTCCCATCGACCGCGAACAATCAAGACTCCAATGCTTACGGACGTTGGCCCATGAACTTATCCATTTAAAACAATTTGCTACTGGTGAAATGTTCTCCTATGCTTCAAATGAAAACATCACACGGTGGCGCGGGCGCAAGATCATTGATGATGACGTAGCATATAATAAACAACCCTGGGAACGTGAGGCAAATCGCCTCGAATTCGACCTCGTTAAGGCCTACCAAAAGGCCATACAAAATCAATAAATACCTATATTATGAGACTTGACCGTGGGGCCGAATTAAAAGGGAGCATTGTTTTCCATAGCCTACTGAAGGCAGGGTTAAACCCGGCCAAAGTCAAAAAACACCATCTTAAACTACAAGCCTATGGCAATGCTATTGCTGAACGGGCGCAATCCTCTGCCGCCTTAATTGACAAGGCTGGCCAGAAACTCCTCAAAATCCCACAACAGTCTTACGAAGCTGGCGTTATTTTATTAAACCCCTTTAAAATTGCGCGGTTAAGCGGATATTAATCCTTGTTATAATCCTGGCTTTGTGGTATACTATTATGGTGATGAACAAAGAAAGGGATAATATGCAGTCATTCATCCACTACCTTACAGAAGCGAAAAATACCCACCTTGAGCATGTCGAGGACCTCCTCTTTTCTGAAGGTATTCCTGGAGCCAGGCGTATTTTTGATTACCTCAGGGACGTCCGCGATATGCTGGCTGGGCATAGCGATTCACGGACAAAATTGAGTGTAAAATGGGACGGAGCGCCATCATTTGTGATGGGCATTGATCCGGCCGACAAGAAATTTTTTGTTGCCAAAAAGGGTGTGTTTAATAAGGTTCCGGTTGTCTATAAAACCCATAGCGATATTGATAGGATGGTCGAAGGACGGTTAAATGGAATCTTCCACTTAGCCTTGGATGTTTTGAAACCGATTGCACCACAGGATGGCGCCGTCCAAGGCGACCTCTTGTTTACGAAAGACACCCTTAAAGAAATTACAATAGGCGGCGAAACATTTATTGCATTCCATCCGAATACCCTGGTTTATGCCATACCCATTAACTCGCCCTTAGCAGCTAAAATTATGGCAGCTGATATTGGATTGGTATGGCACACACAATACAAAGGACAAGACCTCAAGACACTGAATGCCACATACAATGCCAACATTACATCGCTTTTAGGTACCTCACACAGGGTGTTCCAAGTTGATGCGGTTTACCGTGACTTATCGGGATACGCAACTATGACATCCGAAATGACAGCGGCATGCAGCGCTGCCCTTAGTACTGCGGGGAAAATCCTAAACCAAATTCCATCGGCGGCATTGCGGGCCTTGGGCCAAAATGTTAAAACAGTTGCATTTATCGCACGTTACAATAACCAGCAAGTACGGAGTGGTGAATGGTTAAAGAATCCCACCGAATTAGCACGGGGCTTACTTAATGCTGCTGTGGCTGAAGGTCACGACGTAGCTGCTACCATTGCAAACATAGGTTTGAATACCTTTATCCTTTGCTACCAATTCCTTTCCTGGATTACAAATGCCAAACTTATCCTTATACGGCAACTTGATTTGACAGCGAATACGAAAACGTTTTACCAAACATCACGGGGGTATGAAGTAGCAAACCCAGAAGGGTATGTCGCAGTAGACCGCATAGGAAAAGCGGTGAAATTAGTTGATCGGCTAGAATTCTCACGCTCGAATTTTTCTCCTGATATCGTGAAAGGTTGGCGATAGTGGTACTACTCAAGTACGGATTCCAACTCCTACTTATCATATTAACCCTAATTGGTACCAGTTTACCTACGCCAGCAGCCCGCCCATTTCCTATGCCAATCCTTTCGTGTGGCATTACCCCTGACTCTTTTAACCATGTTCCTACATTACTCATAGAACGTAATATGCCTCAAGGATTGACGGCTGAAGCATACGATCTTACTGGGGATACTGCAATCGATTTTGTCATTTATTCAGTTACAATGCTGGGCTTTGACAATAATGAATTTCTACCTAATCAATATCCTTATAAGCCACTTTTTTATGAAATTGATGTAGATGGAGATAATAAGCCTGATGCATTGTATATTGATAAAAGGGGTGATGGATTGTGCAAGGACCTTTCGATTTATATTAATTACAATGATAATCCTTTTGGAAGGTTACCATTTCTTACATGGACCAAACATGATGCTGGATGACCTGCATTACTTCTACTTCGTACCGACGCGCAGTCAGAATTATATCATAAAAATAGGATCCTGTCAAGTGGACTACTGTATAATTCCGGCTAGTTAACAATGGACCTGTTTGGCTAAATATAATATGCCTGCAACTGCTGTTTTTTCATACGGAAGATTGAATCCACCGACAGTTGGCCATGCTAAGTTGGTGGATAGATTAGTAAATTATGGTAAGGCAGAACATACTAAGCCGGTTTTGTTCCTGAGCTATACGCAACATAAACGGACAGATCCACTGAGTCCGCATGATAAGTTATATTTTGCGAAGGCGGTGTGGGACGACTTGGGTACAGTAGATATTCGGCTTGCTCCTGGTGCGGGCACTATTTTTGATGCCATGGAGTGGCTTGATGCAAAAGGATATGATAGGGTGGTCATGGTTGTCGGTAGCGATAGGGTGAATGAATTCCGGGATTTGCTCAGGAAATATAATAATCAGGCATACCATTTTAAGTCTATCGCTGTAGAGTCGGCTGGTATGCGGGACCCCGATGCCGAAGGTCTTACTGGTATATCAGCTTCAAAAATGCGGGCTTGGGCTGCTGCTGGTGATAAAGAAAATTTCTTTAGCGGATGCCCGCCCTCCATGTCCAAGGCATTAATGATTAAAATGTACCATGCGGTACGGGCAGGTATGGACCTTCAAACAAAAAAGAGGCTTGGTGAGAATATGAAAAAAGAAGAAAATACTAACTTTATTGGGACCGATGCCATTAGGAAAAAGTATGCTAAGGACACGCCGGGCCAATCTGATGATATCCAGGTAACTGAATTTTCTGAGGATAGGCTTGATGATTTAGAAAGATTTGGCAGGTGCAAATGCCCGGACCGGGACATAAATCCAGATGCTGCTTTGGACGATGTATCCCTTAATTTGTTCAACCGCATTAAGCGAGCCTTGCAAGGACACAGGGTGTAATATGCCATCTAAAAATTTATCAGACTATAAACACGATCCTCCTACATACCATATGCTGAAAATAGCTTTGGATACAGTAAAGCATCCGATGAAAGCCCTATTAGGCGGGCCCTCGGTTGAACAGGCGCGTGAAACCTTAAAGTCACACGGAATTACCGAAGCAGAAGCACCAGTGCCTGATAAGGAAACTTTAGGCTGGAAGAAGATCAAGCAACTACTCGGCCTTGAGAAAGTTTCCAAAGAAAAGCCGGTTGGTGAAGCGTTTTCAAAATCAACATACTATGCTCTTATTGATCCTTCTAGAAAAATAATTGATAAAGGTAGTAAGCATGATATGTGGAAGAAAGTGAAAGAGTTAAACAAGCAACATGGAAACGGAAGCTACCGTTTAGGTATTACGACAAATAAAATTGGTGATAAGTTTGATGAGAAGCCTTTTTGGGCCAAGGAAAAGCCGGTTGGTGAAGCGGGGACTGGGATTCCTGCTTGGGGACGCTCCGATCTTCACGTTGTTTTTGATGCTTCTAGCAAAAAAATAATTGATAAAGGTAGTAAGCACAATATGTGGAAGAAAGTGAAAGAGTTAAACAAGCAACATGGCAGCGGAAGCTACCGTTTAGGGTTAACGACAAAGAAAATTGGTGATACGTTTACTGAGAATGCTAAGAAGAAGCCTTTTTTGGCCAAAAAGGTCAAGGAATCTCCGGGCCCATTAGTTGCAACCCCTGGTACTACAGAACCCAGCACCTCTAATGCACCGGCGCCGAAGAAGCAACAAACGGTTAATGGTGTCAAGGTTTCAGTTGCCAATACAGCTATCAAGTTATCTGGTGAGAAAGACCGCGTCGATATGGAACCAATGCTCGATGAAGTTGCAATGATTAAACCTCCCAAGCAAGAGTCTGAACCAGACAGGCAAGCGCGGCTTATGGGATTGAGTAGTTATGGCAAAGGCCGTTATGGACGTGCTAATGCTGTTACGCATGAAGTAAAAAATGGGCAACTTGTGCGCCTGCCACAAAGTTATACAAGTTACACTGTCAACAAGGACGGTAAGATCGAACCCAGGAAACCGACAGAACTCAAAGACAGAACCAAAGTTAGCGAACGACATTTGGCTTAGGATTAACAGCTATGCCAAAGGATACCGTAGGTACCATTTATTGTGATATGGATAATACTCTAGTTGATTTTGATGGTGGTTGCCGGAAGCTATTTGGTGCAGGATGGGAAGGATTTATTACACCGCAACAAGCTGCTACAATCCGCCAAACACCAAATTTTTGGACTGGACTTGGATGGACCGCAAGTGGCCAGGACCTTTGGCAGTACATTAATAAATTCAGGCCCCACATCCTCACCGCTTATGCTGTCTGGGATGCAGAACACTGTATCCGCGGAAAGTATATTTGGATTGCAAAGCACCTTGGTAATATCTCTAAAAACCATATCCATATGGTAAAAAGGCAAGATAAACGCCAATTTGCCCAAGCTAATGGTACACCGAATGTTTTAGTCGATGATTATAGCAAAAATATAACCGAATGGGCATCAGCCGGTGGTGTGCCGATCCTTTATACAGGTGTTTCTGACACGGTAAAAAAGCTGCATCGGCTTGGTTTTTAAATTATAAATATGTGGTGATGCGATATTATGTCGAGTAAGCTGGCCGATAGGCGGCTAGCGGAAAAGTAAGGAGCTCCCATGCCACTATGGAAATTCACTAAAGATTCTGCACCTGCAACTGGCGCCAACACCCGCGCGGGCATACTTGCTGGCGGTGTACCATATACAGAAAGCCAAAGGCAAAAGCGCAATATCGTCCTCACGAACAGCGGTTGGGTCCGCCGGCAAAACAAAACCGATATGCACAGCAATGCCCGGCTCATTGACGAAGTCGTGGTCGCCGCTAATCCGGCTACTGGAGCCAATAAGGGTTATGCCTCAAATACTAGCCTCAGGTTTCCAGAATTAGTCCAGGTTTTTGTGTCGTCTAATTCAACATTTGGTACGTCGATTAAACGGAATGCGTTAGCTAATGTTTACATCGTGTTTAACCATTCAATAGCGTTCTCGTCTGGGAGCGGCAAACTAAAGCTAACCTTGGCGAATACTATTTCGGGCAATGCAATGGTTTTAGCCAGCAACACCACCGTTCTTAGGGCTAATAACACTGTGATCCTGAAATTCAAACCAACAGTAGCAGGTACCTATAAAATCAATGCCCAGACCCTGACAAATGCGACTGCAACAGCGGTGGTGATACGTTCTAAGAATGCCGGGGCGCAGGTTGCAAACCTCGTGTTGACGGGTGCTGTGTCCAATGCATTGGGAACCTTTGTTGTCCGGACAGCAACAGCCGATTAATAGAGAAAGCGGAACGTTATATGCAAGTTTATGTTTTAAGTATGGGTACCGCGAATATGGGTTGCGTGATTTTTGGAGTTTGGAAGAGTAAGGACGTAGCAATTAGTCAGAGAATACAGCTCATAAAGGATGGATATCAGAATGTCCGTATTACACAGCATCACTTATAGTGAACTACTGCTTCTTTGCGGCGGTGCGTATATTATACTGAAAAGGCTATTATAAATTTAAGGATTAAGGATTATGGCAGATAAAAAAGTAACCCAACTTACTGCTCTTACGAGCGCAACGTCAGAGGACCTCTTCCTCATTATTGACAATCCAAATGGTACTCCTGTCTCTAAAAAGATCACGGTCAAGAACCTTTTTGGCACGGTTCCTTCTAATACTGCTATCAATGGTAGGACCACACTTGTTGGCAACACCGTTTTAAGATGCTCAAATACAGTAGCCACCTCCAATGTTACTTGCACGGCCCGCCTGAAGTCGAATGTCCATATCGTAACCTTGGGCGCGAACCCAGGAAGTAATAATGCTTCTACTGCCGGTAAAGCACCGCTACAGCTTTGGTTCTCCAACACTTACCTTTACATTGCTGTTAATGCGACTACCATAAAAAGGGTGGCCCTTAATACGTTCTAATTATGGTTTTATCTACACCACTGGATGATCACAACATTATACTTTATGCCGCAAAACATTATACGAATATAGGCCAAGGCGGACTTTATGAATTTTATGAAGACCTCGGGAGAATCCGTAATATCCGCAGGCTCTTCCGCCGGTATGCGAAATCAGGAGAACTCAAAGAACGGCTCCTTGTGAACCATATTGTGGCCATGTATAATGTGTTTGAAAAAGAAGCGCTCACGCGAATCCTTGTGTTTAAGTTGGATGAATTTTTAGATTACCTATATCCTGTATTGCTGTTCCTAGGGCATTGGCCCACTAATCCGATTGTGGTGGCTAATTTACACCTACCCTTGGATACAGTCATAGAAGCTGATGCGGGTATCGTTGAAAAATTGAAAGCACTATAATGGCTGGTCCACTCTTAGACTCTTATTTGTTATACCAATTTTTGCGGCGCCTCGTTGTGCCGTTTACGGACCTCGATGCTTATAAATTTGGGCTGATTGATAAGGATGGCAAGAGGCTCCGTAAACCACAGACTAAAGAAGAACGCGATTCCGACAGGCCATTTGATCGTCTCGTCCTTAATTTAAAACGTATCATGGCTCTGATTCCTCCAGGCCGAACTTATTTGGGCACTGTAGCGATGGCGTTATTCCTCCTACGTGAACAAGATCATGCGTTGTTTTGGTTGACCCGCCCCATGGGCCTCCAGGAGGCTCTGGACCGTATTATGGTATCACTTTCAGATAACTCAACACCCGTTCCAGCAGTCATCCTCGAAATGTTAGCTGAAGATGCGCCTACAAATGCAGCTGGGCGCGGCCAAGTCGCCGGCATCGGTGTAGGACCGCAAGGTGAACCTGGTGTTTTCGCAGGCCACAAGGTATTTGACGTTGATCCAAACAAATATTACAAAGCCAGGATGGGCAAGAAAAAATATTCTAATTACAGGCATTGGGTTAGTGAAGATGCTGGTGCAGAAGTTACAGACTACGCGACAAAGAATCCAGACAAGGGTATTATTCTCCGCAACAATACGACTGGTGCAATGATGTTTTTACGGCGGCCTAAATTTACACAAGGCATCGATGCCTCCCCCCTGGTATAACTTAACCGTTAGCTATTGACCATTGTGTCCATTTACGTTATAATAACCACTGATGAATTGGGTGGACCTCAAATACGCACGGCTTCTTGGCGCCCGCCTTCCGCAATTTAAAGCCAAAGGCACTAACCTTTTTAATTTCCGTTGCCCACTCTGCGGCGATTCCAAAAAGAATAAACATAAAAAACGAGGCTTCCTCTATCCGAGCAAAGGACGGATCCGATATAAATGCCATAATTGTGCAGTCAATTTGCCACTGGGCGAATTTATTAATATGGTGGCTCCTGAATTGGCTAAAGAATACCGCCTTGAGCAATTCCGTGAACGCCGTCAGTTGCAATGGCATACTACAAATTTTCCAGCGCCAGCGCCAGCAGCGCCAGCACCACCAGCCGATTCTACCCTCCTTTTCCATTCTGACTTAGGAGAACTCCTTCCTTCTATCAGTAACCTTGCAAAAACGAATCCACTCCACCCCTGTGTAGAATATGTGCGTAAACGTCTTATACCAGAAGAAACCTGGCTGGATTTATATTTTGCTGAAAATTTTAGTGTTTTAGAGAAATTAAATTTACAATCTTATTTCAAGCGGTTGCCCCATGATAGCCGACTGGTGATTCCATTCCGTGACCAAACGGGTCACCTTGTTGGAGCGACAGGCCGCATGTTAGAGCAACAAGATGGAAGTCAAGTACCACGGTATTTGACAGTCCGTTGTAATGATGCTCCGCTCATTTATGGTTTGGAAAAATTTAATGCGTGTCAACCTGCATTTGTAGTCGAAGGACCCCTAGATAGTTTATTCTTACCGAATGCCCTTGCGGCTGGCAGTAGTGATTTGCCAAAAGTCTTTTCTATTATCAACCGGGAACAAACTACCTTTATATTTGACAACCAACCACGCAATGAGCATGTTGTCGGCATTATGGAACGGTTAATCCAGGCGGGGAATGTGCGTGTCTGTATTTGGGCGCCCACGTTCCGGTGGAAAGATATTAACGAGGCAATCATGGCGGGGCTCACGACACCGGTCCTCACCGAACTCATAAGCGCCTGCACATATTCGGGCCTAGCACTCAAAACTAAATTTTCATTGTGGCGGCGGTGTAATTATTCTCCTGGTTTTTATTCTACTGACCATGAAATAAAAGTACCCACGACATACCGGTATTTGAACAGAACCCCTTAACATCAAGCTATCCTTTAAGGACTACTATGCCAACTCCTGCATTTAGTTTTCCGACCTCTTACCAACATTTCATTTACCTTTCACGGTATAGCCGATTCCTTTGGGAACAGGGACGCCGCGAAACGTGGCCAGAAACTGTTACGCGGTATTTTACATTTTTTGAGGAACACCTCGGTGAAATGTGCAAATATAAACTAGAAGCCGATGACCGTGAAGAACTTTACAATGCTGTCCTCGGGTTAAAGGTTATGCCGTCTATGCGGTGTTTGATGACTGCTGGAGAAGCGTTACACCGGGAAAATATTGCTGGATATAACTGCGCCTATATGGCATTTAACCGTCCCCAAGCATTTGACGAACTCCTTTATGTTTTGATGAATGGAACTGGTTGTGGATTTTCGGTTGAACGTGATTTTGTCGTCCAGATGCCCACCATTGCTGAGGAATTCCATTCAACTGATACGACTATCCAAGTCGCAGATTCTAAATTAGGTTGGGCAAAAGGATATAAAGAACTCATTGGCTTGCTGTACCAAGGACTCATTCCAAAGTGGGATTTGAGTAAACTCCGGCCGGCTGGTGCTGCCCTCAAGACCTTTGGAGGCCGTGCGTCTGGACCAGAACCGCTTAATGAATTGTTTAAGTTTGCAGAAGCTATATTCAAAGGTGCAGCAGGAAGAAAATTAATGCCCATTGAAGTCCATGACTTAGCATGTAAGACTGGTGAAGTAGTCCTCGTGGGCGGAGTCCGCCGCGCTGCGCTCCTTTCCCTTTCGAATGTGTTTGATGACCATTTACGCCATGCGAAAGCTGGGCAATGGTGGATTGAACATCCCGAACGTGCTTTAGCTAATAATTCAGCATGTTACCAAGTCAAACCAGGCATGGATATTTTTATGAATGAGTGGAAGGCGCTGTACGAAAGCAAGTCTGGAGAGCGTGGGATATTTAACCGTGCGGCTACGATCCAGCAAATCACGAAAGCAGGCCGGAGAAATCCAGAATATGAATTTGGAATCAATCCCTGTTCTGAAATTATTTTACGTGATAGGGAATTTTGCAACCTCACGGAAGCTGTAGCAAGGACAACTGATACGATGGATAAATTGCGGAAAAAAGTCCGTTGGGCCTCGATCCTCGGTACATGGCAGTCCACGTTAATAAACTTCAAATATGTGACACCAAAATGGAAACAAAATTGTGAGGAGGAGCGCCTCTTGGGTGTTTCGCTTACGGGCACGATGGATTGCCCGCTCCTTAATGGCATAGATACGGCGACGGCTAAGCGCCTCGCAGACCTTAAAGAAGTGGCTATCGAAACAAATAAAGAATGGGCTAAAAAACTGAAAATTTCACCTAGTGTAGCCATTACGTGCAATAAGCCAAGCGGAACGGTAAGCCAGTTGGTCGATGCATCGAGTGGGATCCACCCGCGGTATAGTGGATATTATATCCGTAGTGTACGGATGGACAAAAAAGATCCCCTTTATAACATTATGGTGGCCCAAGGATTTCCACACGAGGAGGACCTTACGAAGCCATCACACGTCGGCATTTTTTCATTTCCAATCCAAGCGCCAAAGGATGCTGTTATCCGGGAACATCTTACAGCGGTCCAACAGTTAGAATATTGGGAACAGTTTCAAGACTATTGGTGTGAACATAAGCCATCTGTTACAATCACTGTTAAAGAACATGAATGGATGGATGTGGGAGCTTGGGTTTACCGGCATTTTGATAAAATGTCCGGCGTATCCTTCTTACCCCACAGTGAACATAGTTACCGGCAAGCACCTTATCAGGAATGTACGGAAGCTGAATATAAGGCTTTCTTGGCCAAAATGCCAAAAGATGCCAATTGGAATCAGTTGGCAGATGTAGAGAAAAGTGATATGACCACGGGGTCTCAAATTTTAGCGTGTAGCAGTGGTAATTGTGAAGTGTAAAGGAAATTCCCATGTTAGCTACATATTTTGATAAGGGAGGACCCAATGGCGCATGAAGAAGAATATATTAATGTCCTTGCAGAAAGGTTTGACACTATAGAAGAACCCATATGTGAACATTGCGGAATGGAATACGTGGTTGCATTTAATAGTGATGATCCGTCGTCCTTCTGCCCGTTTTGTGGGGAATTCCTTGATGGGCAGAACATTGACGAATCTGGGCCGGATTTGATTGAACTAAATGGCGGAATTGAGTAGGAACCGAGCAGGCACTGAGTATGGCGTTAGTGGCTAAGGCGGTTGTGCCTTGGACATTCCGCGGGCAACTGTTTCTGCCTGAACATGTTGGCAAAGCAGAAGGATTTGTTTACCTTATCACTAATAAATCTACAGGTAAGCAATATGTGGGCCGTAAATATTTTTGGCAAATCCGGAAGAAAAAAGGTAAAGGGCGGCGTGTCAGGTCCCAGTCTGATTGGCAGTCTTATATGTCATCGTCTAGTCTTTTACAAGAAGAAATAGGACACCTTGGTTTAGACCAGTTTACATTTGAAATTATTTCTGTCCATGCTACACGGGGTGATACGAATTATGCTGAAGTCTCTTTACAATTCCGGCTTAATGTTCTCGAAAAAGACGATTACCTTAATGATGCTATCGGAAAATGGCGCCGTCCGCCGGCCCATATTATTGGGCAACGTCAGCTTGCCAATACAGCATAAATCTATTATACTTCCACCATGAACGAATTGCCCAATCACCTCGGCGGGCACCTTAACCGCACAAATATAGACACGGGTGTTGCTGATTGGTTAGTGGCTCATATTCCGTTTTCGATGGTTCTTGATATAGGATGTGGTCCTGGTGGCATGCTCCACTATTTTAGGACCTGTAAGAAAAGCGCGGTTGGTGTAGATGGAGATTTTTCTATTAACCATACGGAGACTGTATTTATCCATGATTTTACACAAGGGCCATTCCACTACCAAGCAGACCTTATTTGGTGTGTAGAATTTTTAGAGCATGTAGAAGAACAATATCTTCCTAATGTGTTTGCGGCTTTTGAAACGGCTAACTGGGCTGTCATTACTGCTGCTCCTCCTGGTTGGGCTGGCCACCATCATGTCAACTGCCGCACACAAGAGTATTGGAAAGGTGTGTTGGCTGCCCATGGATGGAGGTATGACGAAGCAACTACAGTGGCCATCAAAGGAGTGAGTACAATGGCTAAAGGATTTATGAAAATGAATGGGATGTTTTTTGAGAGATATTCCTATGGAAAATAACACGATTAGAATTTTTATTGGTTCCTCAGCTAATGGTGAGGATACTGATATGGAGCGCATTTACCTCCATACCCTTATTACAAACCGCGCAGTTGGATTCCAAGTAGATGGATTGCACCTTGAAGTTAATTGGATGCGGCAGACGCATGATATGTCCTCACCGTGGGCGGGATGGGAAACGCAGCTTTGGCCAACACCATTCTCTGGATTCCGATGGGGCATTCCTGCTGTATGTGGCTTTAAAGGAAGGGCCATCTATACTGATGTAGATATGATTAACCTGCGTGATATTGCAGCCCTTTGGAATACCCCTATGGACGGGAAACCATTTATGGCCAGGACAGGCCATAGGTTCGGAGGGCATGAATTTTGTGTGATGATGATTGATTGCTCGGCCGCTGAGTATATTTTACCCCCATTTGAACGCCTCCGTGCTATACCAGAAATGCATAATAGGATGATCGGCATGTTATCTGGGGATTCATCGGTTGTCCAAACTATGGATGCACGGTGGAATGTGCTTGACGGTGAAGGTGCTTCTGGTGATTTAGCTACTGAAGAAATGTACCAATTACATTATACTAATATGGCAACCCAACCATGGAAGCCGCTTTGGTACCGTGGATCGCCTGGACAACACCGGAGGCCGGACCTCGTTGATTTTTGGTACTTACATGATAAGTTAGCGAAAGAATCAGAAGCAGCAGGTGTGTTTCAAGGACCCCAATGTGGCCGCGAGTATGAACCCTATGGTGCCTATGACTTTATCGGCCAATAGCCCAATTATTTTTGCTGCGTGTGATATTGGATATGCGAGGATCCATGGCCCTGCATTTGTTACGTCAGCGATGCAGAGTGGATATACGGTACACCTCCATATCATTTTCCCCAATTCAATAACTACGGAAGACTATGGGTTTATACACGAATTAGTGGCTACCAGTACTAACTTGATGAAGAAACAGCCCCATCCTGCGGGCCGCCATTCCTTAGGAACTACAGTTGAACAGTTGAGTTACACTAGGGGAGAAGCGCGGTTATACTATTCCTGCGCTAGGTTTTATGCAGCATTGGCATTATTAAAAGAACGCCAACGTCCAATGTTTATCCTTGATGTCGATAGTATAATTTGCCAACGTATTACGCAACCAACCCTTCCCGTTGGATTGTTTTTCAGGGATCCGTTGCCAGGTACAGTAGGATGGGAGAATGAAGGAACTAAAGTGGCGGCTGGATTGGTTTATGTCGCACCGGAAGGTTTTGATTTTTTACAATATGCAACTATTTCCATGGAGCGTGGCCCACAACGGTGGTTTATGGATCAGGTAGCATTATGCGCCGCAGCCCGTTGGTGGCAGCTCAGAGGGCATACATGCCCCACCCTTCATCATATACATCATTTTACAAATGTTGACCTTGATTGGGACTTCAATGAAGGATCTGCTATTTGGACTGGCAAAGGTGACAGAAAATATTCTAATACTAAGTATTTGGCAAAAAAGCAAGAATTCGATAACCTTTATAGGGCTGCTACGGTATGAAAAATATCCTTATCCTTGCCCCACGGCTTGATTGTATGTTCAAGTATGGCATTGTGCCTAGTGTAATAGGGCCCATTGCGCCAATTAGAAAACCCTGGGGTGCATTTATCCACCGTCTAGCACAAGAACACCAACGCCGTGGCGATAACATACGAGTCTGGGAACGCCCCCTCTGGCAATTTAATGCAAATGAAGTCGATAGTTTGTGTGCTACCGCTAAAACGGATGGCTTGCAAGGGTGGGACCGTGTTTATGTGCCACATAAAGAAGCCCACGAATTTCCGTTAACCCACACCGAAGCGTATTATTATGCCCAAACCCAATTTCCGTGGTTGTTTAGTTGTGACACCCAAGGATGGGGAGCTGGTTCATCGGCGTATCCCTTTGCTGTAGTACCAGCCGAAGGTGCAGGAATGGCTTTTGAACAATTACAGCAATGGATTTTGCGCGGAGATAGTAAATTTGACCAACCACCACTTGGGACCAACCTCTCTTTGTTACCAAAAGATCCATTTATATTTTACCCGTGCCAATTACCGCATGATGAGACTATCCGGTTCCACTCAACGGTATCGGTAGCTGATGCCCTTACGAAAACGCTTGAAGCCGGCCATAGTCTTGGTATTCCCGTTGTTGTGAAGGGGCATCCAGTAAATCCGGGATCGATGGAGCCCCTCAAGCAGATTACCGCACAATTTTCTGGCGCCATATGGATCGAAGCGGTGAACATTCAAGATTGTTTGCGTTTAGCTAAATGTGTGGTTACGGTGAATTCTGGTACCGGATTCGAAGCTCTTTTACACCGCAAACCACTTATTTGCTTGGGCCGTGCAGAATATGATCACGTTTGCCACCAAACAACGCTAAATAATTTAAGAGAGTGTATTTACGCAGCTTATCCATTTTCTGATGCACTTGTAAAAAGTTTCTTTGAGGTATGGACAGGATGGTGTTACGATACTAATAACCAAGCTGCGTTTTTAAGTATTCCCGAATAAATAACGGAATACGTTGGGGGTAAAAAGGAGAAAGACAATAGCAATGGGAGAGTGCCAGGAACAATGGGGTTACCACATGACGGTAGATGGGAAAGGTGCCAATAATGGTATCCATAATGAATCCGTTATCAGGGCTTTTGTTGCTGATTTAATTGAACGTATTGGTATGGTCGCTTGGGGTCCATGCCATGTGCAATTCTTTGATACATCAAATTTAAACCTTAGGGGTTATTCTGCCGTCCAGCTTATTACCACATCAAGTTTTACTGCCCATTTTGTTGAACACGACAATACGTTTTATATTGATGTGTTTTCTTGTAAGGAATTTGATCCCGACTGTGTGAAAGCCACGATTACTGAGTATTTCTCGCCGGAATCCATGCACACCAACTATTTTACCCGCCAAGCGTAGCCCTTGACAGAGCGATCCAAATTTGGTATATTATAATCTATTACCAATAAAGCGGTTTTACAAGTGAGGTGAATTCTGGGGCAGACTATCTTAAACATTACGGGTCCTGAAACAGATGGAACGTTCCGTGGAGCGCAAGGCGGCACGGAACTGATGCTTCAAGGTTTGAAAGAACGTGTTGATGCCGCGTTACTAGAGAAGGTCAACATTATTTGTAGCCGGGTACGGCACCTTGATCCAGTCAAGCCGAATATCCTTTGGTTGCATGATCTTTGGAACGATCCTGAAGCAGCCCATTTAGCTAATCCTGCCGAACGTGCTAAGTTTGCACAACTGGTTTTTGTTTCACATTACCAGATGCATACCTATAATTTAGGGTTAGGAGTACCTCTGGGCGCTGGTGTGGTACTCCAAAATGCCATCGAGCCAATACCATTACACCAAAAGCCAGCAAGTCCTATCAGACTCATTTACCACACAACACCCCACCGCGGCCTTGAAATACTTGTACCCTGTTTTGAAGTCTTAGCAAAAGAATACGGATCCGCAGTCCATTTGGATGTGTATTCTTCTTTCAGCATATATGGTTGGCCTGAACGTGACAAACAGTACCATGAACTTTTTGAATTATGCCGGCGCCACCCACATATCACATACCATGGATTCCAGCCTAACCATGTAATCCGTGCTGCGTTACAACAAGCCCACATTTTTGCTTATCCATCTATCTGGCCTGAAACATCGTGCATTGCGGCTATTGAAGCTATGTCCGCAGAATGTGAAGTGGTATGCCCGAATTATGCGGCTTTACCAGAAACGACTGCAAATTTTGCTGCGCTGTACCAGTTTGATGAAGATATTAACATCCACGCGAACCGTTTTGTCAACGTCTTAGGTGGCGTAATTCATACCTACCTTACTGATTTCTCATCTGTTAAAGAGCGCCTAAAAATTCAAAAGGCGTATATGGATTCAGTTTATAATTGGACTGGACGGGCCCGGCAATGGACCTACTTATTGGAGTCTATCGTTAACCGCCATTATGCACAAAGCAAAAACACATAGCGACATCCTTAGGAAGAAAGCAGCGGACCGCGAAAAGGTGGCTGTAGCTTATACGGGGTTTCATGGCGCAGAACCTACGTGGAGTAGCGCTGACCAACTCTTAGGAGCAGAAGAATACCGTAACAAAATTCTTTCGGCATTTAATTATTATAATGCTACCTTGGACTTGAAAGATAGGCGGAAAGCATTGTTAGCGTATTTTAAATCTATTGGCCAAGACAACAAGGTTGATTTGACCGCTATAAAAGATTCTGAATTCAACCAAACTTTAGCCGCAATGTGCCGGATGCTCCTTTTAGGATATACCCCTGATAAAAAATCCAATACATGGTTTTTGGATACGTTAACGGCGTTAGTCCACATGGCTAAAGAAAGGAATGCAGCCCAAAAGAAAGCTGCCCAAGAAACAACAGCAATTCCACCACCGACTATCCAGGACCGTGTAGAAGTACAAGCCAAAACTTATGTCGCTGATTTAGATGGAAGGGTCGATGCGTTTATTTTAGGTGGATGCAAAGATGTCTTTGATATGCTGGCATGGTTACAAGAACATAATATAAAACCTGTCTATGCAAAGCATATTGCGGGTATATACCAGCCGGTCCTTGATGAATTAAAGGCAGTAAAACATGATAAAGTCCTTCGGGAAGGCTATAGCACCTTTTCTAAAAAGCAATTAGAAAATTATACGGCCTTTATGCAAAATATTGTCGATGGTGCCACCCAATGGTTTGCAGCCAATAAAACTCAGCGGAAACCGCGGAAACGAAATCCCCAAGTGGCACTCAAGCACCTGAAATACTTACCTGAACATAAAGACCTTAGTTTGAAGTCTATTGATCCTAAAAAATTGTTGGAATGTGAGGAGGTGTGGACCTATAACACCAAGACTAGGATGCTTGCTACTTATTATACCCAGGATAACCAAGTTATGACGATTAAAGGTACGACAATCAAGGGATTTGCTAAAGAATCGTGCCAACGAAAATTACGAAATCCTAAAAACTTTTTTGCTAGTTTAGACGGTGGGGTTGGCATTCGCTCTCTCCATGCAGTCACCTCAACGCTAACGACAAAAGACTTGGCTGTGAATGGACGGATAAACAACACGACAGTTATCTTGGCGGCCAAATAATGCTCCTTATTGATTTTAGCCAATTAGCGATTGCTTCTACGGCTGTATGCCACCAAGAGGATTATGCTATAACCAGTGTGCGGCACCGCGTGTGGCTTACGCTCGGTAAATACCGCAAGCTCTTTTTTAAAACCTATGGTGATCCTATTTTATGTTGTGATAGTGCCTCTTATTGGAGGAAACAATTATTTCCATCATATAAAGCTGCTAGGGCAGCTAAACGGGCCACTTCAAATACTTTTTCAAATGCTTGCCACTACAACATCAATACCATGAGGGAAGAATTTAAACAGAATTCTCCATATTTGGTCCTTACAGTAGAAGGTGCGGAAGCTGATGACATTATCGCTGTCTTAACTGCTAACGCTACGGAAGGATTCTTTGGCCGTGAGTCGGTCCTTTGTGTATCTGGTGATAAAGACTTTGGTCAGTTGGCACAGTATAATGGTTTTCGGCAATATTCTCCGCGGCTAAAAGATTTTGTTATGTTTCCTGCTGATCTAGATAAAGCCCTAGCAGAACATATTTTCCGGGGCGATAAAAGTGATGGTATTCCTAACATCCTTTCAGACGATGATACATTTATTACTCCTGGTAAAAAACAAAAATCGTTATCGAAAACTTTACTCGATACCTATACCGTAGGGATTCCCGCTGATTTGGTGCTGAATTATGCGCGGAATAATTCATTAATAAATTTTAAAATGATTCCTTCTAAAGTGCAAAATGCCATCCTCGATGAATGGCGGGTACAAATAGCAAGCCCAAAAACCCGGCAGGGATTGCTCAGTTATTTTATGCACCACAGACTAAATAGCCTCATCCCACGAATAGGAGATTTCTAATATGGCGATTGAAGCCCTTTCAAAAATTATTGAACGTATTGAAGCCGCTAAAACCGTGGACGAACAGACAGCCCTCCTCCTGAAACATTCCTCCACATCTTTGAAAAACATTGTTGGTTTTGGTATGAATCCAAATACTAAATGGCTCCTTCCGGAAGGGGCTCCTCCCTTTAAACCAGCGGCTAAGGCTAGTGACTATGAGGGAGGGCTTTATAAAGAATGCCGTAAATTCATTTATTTTGTAGCGAGCCAAGAAGGGTTACAGGTTAAACAACTCAAACGGGAACAACTCTTTATCCAAATGCTAGAGAATATTGATCCTGATGATGCGCTCCTTGTTTTGCGTGTAAAAGACAAGAAACTCAAAATTAATCCAGAAGCAGTCAAGAAAGCATTTCCAAAACTTACTATCGGATGGTAGGACATGGTCTTATATTCAGAATTACAAGATGGGAATAATGATGTAGTTAAAGATATTCCCAATGCGGACGATTTTAACTATTACCGTACCGATTGGGGAGAAGCTGCGGCTATCATTGGTAATGGTACTTCCCGCCTCGAATTCTCTATTACTCAAATACCATCCCATATTATAACTTACGGCTGCAATGGCATTCATAGAAATTACCATCCTATCACCCATCCTTATCCAGATTATGTTGTTGCCGTTGATAAAGGTATGGTTAATGAAATCAGACGCGGCATCCATTCTGATCCTAATTTATGTTTTCCTTTGTCGCGCCTCCTGGTTCCAGAGGATAATGATTGTTGGGAGCCTGCGGAATGCAACCCAAACCGTCCGCGGATGAACGCAGGTATGGCAGCTATGCGGTTTGCTATTAACCATGGTAAAACGCAGTTGTTTTGTTTTGGTTTTGATTTTTTGCTTACTACGCCAGACCAAGCCGTATCGAATATTTTTGACGGCAGTCTAAATTATGGGCCAGAAACTAGGGCTAACCATGCTGATACTCCAGGCCGGCTACACTTCCTCAATTGGTTAACCACAAAGCATCCGGATGTATCCTTTATATTTGTGTTTCCGGAAAACAGCGGAGTCTATACATTATTCTCCACCAATACTCTATATTGCACGTATAGCAATATTCCCTGGTAGTAAGGACCCTATGCATCCTATTGTCCAATTTACATTTATGTTATTCCTCATGCTTATTATGGCGGCCTGTATCTATAAAGATGGAGGACGCGGAGGGCCATAATGCGCCGATTCAATGGCCTCCATAATTTTTCATTTTTAGCTGCGTCTTATGTTGATAAGCATTTCTTACACCGTCCTATTGGATATCTGCCTCCCCTTGAGACTTTCCAGAAAATCATCATTCTACTGTTAGCATGTTTGTTTTTTGGCATTGGGTTTTGTGCCGGCACAATTATAGGACCATTACTAGATTCTTTGTTTAATTTGTTATTAACCATTGACAAAATAGCTGGCTAATAGTACACTAAAGCATGGACTTGAATGCTGCCATTAGGCGTGTCGTTGATAAATATGCCCACCGTCCGAATGTTGATAAAGCAAAGCATTTCACTTTGGTGTTGCTTAAAGGACGGCTTATCACAGTCGGATGGAACAAAGAACTTAATCCCCAAGCTGACCGCCGGATTAACCGTTCAGAATATACCCGCCATGCTGAAATCCATGCCCTCCGCCGGCTCATGGCCCACTTACGGAATAGCCCCCGCCCTAGCTTGCCGCGCTATACTTTCTTCAATGTCCGGCTAGATAAGATGGGGCAGTACCAATTAGCACGGCCCTGTGCAACCTGCTGGAAGGTCCTAGGGGCGGCTGGGATATCTAAAGTGTATTATACCACTGGCCAGCCAGAGATCGGTCGTTGTAGGCCGGTTTAAGGATTTATAAATCCGCTATGTTTTCAATAGGTTATAAATTATTTTTAAGTTCCCTGTAAAAACAATGGGTTATGCCATAAAATAATTCTTGACTCCAATGCAAAGTCATGGTACAATTAATAGAATAGTATTCAGGGACCACTTTAACCAATAGGAGTCAATGATGTTCGTCTGTGAATCTTGCCACACTATCTCGCCGCCACGCGTACCATCCCTTCCCGTCGTGCGTTCCATGCGGACCGTTACATACCGTTCCCATGAAGGAGCGGTAACACACGGCCACGAAATTGTACAAGAAGCTAGGATGTGTTTGGCTTGCATCAACCATGCGCCGGCCCCATACCTTTTAAAGTCTGATAAATTAGTGGTCGCACCTGAACCCGTACGGCGCCAAGTATTGACGCCTTTACCACAAATTGACAAAGACCGGAAAAAATAAGTTACCTTTATGCATAAAAAGACATTAGAAGATAATCGTGAATTTGATTGCGACAAGGAACAGGATGAGGACCTATTTGGCTTTTGCCCATCGGTGGGGTTTGAATCCGGAGAGCGTTTAATTGAGGCTATTATCAACCAAGCGTTGGAAGATTGTGCTGTCCTCAAATATCGGATTGTAAAAGGAACTAAAATCCTAGCACCTGAAATTATTGATGCATGGAATTGGCTAATGGACAATAAAGAAGATAATTGGAACATACCATTTACGTTTGAATGGTGTTGTAAAGAAATCGGGTTTTCAGCAGAACGGTGGCGCACCCTCCTCCAAGAACGCCGACGGTATGTGGCTAACGCGATTGCGCTTACAAAAGGTGCAGCTTGATATACTTAACCAGAAAAGGAGCAAGATTAATGTTACAAGATAGAAAGAAAAATAAGCAAACATCGAGCCTTCAGCAATTACGGGTCAAAACTCTTGAAATCTTCCGCGGCTATGGATACCGCCTGCGTGTATTTCGCTATCAATCGACCCGTTGGATAGTGCAAAAAGCCAACTTATTAATTAAACCATTTACTGTAATGGGATCGGCGTTCAAGGCGATGGCTCCCTGGAACTTTCTCCGAAAGGAACCGCGGAGTGAATGGCCTCAGACGATGGGGCCCAACTTGTTGATTGGTACGTTATTTAAGGATATTGCTCGCAAAGAAAAAGTGATTCGTGATTATCAGAAACAAGTTAGAAAATTAAAAAACAAAAAAAAAAGAAAAAAGTAGAATGTAAGGTTTGTTTGCTCGGGCCCTAAGAAATAACGATGTTCAAATTTGGTAAGAAGAATTGGACGTTATGGATTTATTGGGTGCGTCCCAATGAATGCCTGAATTTTAAAGTTTGGTTATGGTTCTATCGATGTGGCACCGCCACGGACGCTGATATGATGATTGCTGACGTAGAAAATCTTTTCGTCCAGACGCGAACTTTCTATAGTGTTACCCGCATCTTGGGCATAACATTAGATTATACCAAGGAATTAAAAATTAATTGACAAACCACCTCTTCTAGATACAGCGTCGGCGCAAGAAGCGAAATTGACAATCTTCCAGCTTTCATTTTTAGGTATAAATGAATGATTCATTTTTAGGTATAAATGAATGATTCATTTTTAGGTATAAATGAATGATTCATTTTTAGGTATAAATGAATGATTCATTTTTAGGTATAAATGAATGATTCATTTTTAGGTATAGCGGTTTATTAATTACCTCAAAATCCCTCTCTTATCTTTCAATATCATAACCTATTGTTTTTCTTCAGGATATCACATAAAAATAAACTCCAATATTATCAATTAGTTACGCCATTCTCTTAAAACCCCTTTAAAATTGCGTAGTTACGCGGATAATAATCCTTGCGCCAATCTTGGCTTTGTGGTATAGTATAGTCAAGATGAATGGAGAAAAGGAGAAGCAAATGAGAAAAAGAAAAAGAAGCTATAACGACAAATTTGAAAGTATGGGTATTAATGGTGCGTTAATCCACCTTGACCACCTACGAAAACAACGGATAGAGAAAGCCACCAATGGTAGAGGAGTTGCCTCCTTTATGTTTATTGACAAAGAATTGTCTGCCCTCAAAGAATGGTTTCTAGCTAGAGGAATCGAAAAACCTCTTATCCACCATTCTTTCTTAGGTGCTAAAGAAAATCAGGTTCAACCAGTGGTGCTTGAGGAATTACAAATGAACCTTTTTAAAAGTATGGTTGTGTAAGAAAGGAAAACATGATGAACCATCTTTCACAAACCTCAAAACTAAATGCTAAATCGTGGAGCCTGGCCGCATGGGAAACGTGCCCAGGAGCGCGTGATAAGAATGGTACCGCCGTTCCAGCCTGTGCGGGTTGTTACGCACGGACAGGATTTTATGTTTTTCCAGTTGTCAAGCAAGCCCGGGAAGCAAACCGAGAAGCGTGGCGCGATGCTAATTGGGTGGGAGATATGGTTAAAGCCCTGAAGAAGGAAGTCCTCTTCCGTTGGTTTGATAGCGGTGACATTTACCATCCTGCCTTGGCCAATAAAATTAAACAGGTAATTGAACAGACTCCCTGGGTCCGGCATTGGCTGCCGACCCGTTCCTACAAAATTGCAAAATTTCGCCATATCTTAGAACAAATCGCAACTCTGCCAAATGTAGCGGTGCGGTATTCTGCCGATAGCATTGACGGAAACTATACGCCGGGTTTACATGGTTCAGTAATTGTGCCGACAGCAAATGAAGCCCCGGCTGAGGCGTATCTTTGTGGCGCATATAGCCGCGGTGGGAAGTGCGGTCCTTGTGATGCCTGTTACCGCAAAGATGTAGCGGTTATCGCTTATCCAGCGCATGGGCGGGTCATAAACAAGCTTATCCAGATTGCACGGTCCAACCAAGAAAGAGCAATAAAATGAGGGTGTGATGGAAACCATGGTAATGTACAGTACGCGGGTCATAAACAAGCTTAGGACAACAAGGGGGAATTAAAACCATGACATTCTTTAGAGTTTCCTATCCTGGATTCTTGCAGACAGTGGAGCGTTTTTTCTACACCCGCGAACGGGCCGAACAGTATACGCGGCAAGTGGGGAAGGCGAAAATAGCGACGATAACAACCCTATCCAGATTGCACGGTCCAACCAAGCAGAATAACACATAAAAATAAACCCCAATATTATCAATTAGTTACGCCATTCTCTTAAAACCCCTTTAAAATTGCGTAGTTACGCGAATAATAATCCTTGCACCAATCTTGGTTTTATGGTATAGTATAGTCAAGATGAATGGAGAAAAGGAGAACGTGAATATGACATTGCAAACTTGTGATGCTGTTGGTTGTTATGAGGAATGTGCTGTAAACCGCGAGGCGTCACGGCATTATGGATCGGCGCTAATGCCTGCGGCGATTTATCTCAATGGTGCCCCATATTACTTCTGCCCCAGGCATCTAGTGTTTTACCGTAACTGGATGACAACGGAGCGTGAGAAAGAGCAATAAAATGAGGAAGGCCAATATCAATATAATAACGAAACGCGGAACACTTGTCATTGAACGTGAGGGACCACTTTATGAAGAACGCTTAAATTCTTGGGCAAGTACCGTAGGGGACTGGAAAATTTCCCTGCCAGATGCCGAGTCAAGAGGCTGGTTTTTCCAGTTTGAGAATGAGTTTGATTTTGATAAGAACCTGTATAACAAGTACCTGTATAGATCACCGTTCCCATTCAGAAGAAAGTAGCAATAAAAATGAAAATGATGAAGGACAATATAACAAAACAAGGAAAAATTATCATTGAACATGATGAATACTGGCGCGACCGTGATGCAGGGATTGGATTCTCTGACGGTTACCTGATATTGACTCCTGATGGGAGAATTAGTTGGAGACAAACAAAGCTTGCTGCTGAACGGCATGCCCGTTCTTGGTTTAGGGTTCACTTGAAAAAATCTAAAAACCCCGACAGTATTGGAATCGGAATCGTTGAATGGCGTTAACAATCACACTAATTAAAAGGAGAATGATGATGAATGTACACATTTCGACCGATAAGAACAATTTATCTTGGCGGATTCATTGGGTGCGCCCAACTGAATGCCGGGATTTTAAATCGTGGTTGTGGAATCGTTGGTCTACGCCAGTAGCTCCGGAGCTCCAGGGTATGCCATTTACTTATTGCTCTGCCACCTGCATGATGGGTATAATAATTTATTATCAAAATATACCAAGACTCACAATTAAACAGTGGATGGATTGCACTTCCAGGATGGCCATTCATTCGAAATGTGTACATTGAACCGAACAGCGGCACAGTCAAATTATAATAAGAAGGAGAAGGTATGAAAAATCTTTGTGGCAAAACGGTAAAAAAAGAACAAGCTTATGAAATCTGGGAGTCCCATGACGGCTCTTGGACGTGGTACGTCTTAAAGAAATGGCAGGCGGATGATACTAAACCGTATGCTAGGTGGTTTTGTCTTGTAAAAACTCCCATTGTGCCTAATGGTGAAATGGGCGATGTGTATGCTGCGGATGTGATGGGTTCTGCGATACGGATACGGTAAAAAAGGAAAGATAATGCAGAAAAAAGAATTTCCAAAACTTTACGGCTTAGCCTCTAGGGGCACAGTTAAAGAATGGCGCATTTGGATTGAGGAAGCTTCCCAGGGAGCGGTGATCTATACAGAACATGGCGCCCAGGGTGGGAAGAAGCAATTAGCTACTAAGAAAGTGAAGGAGGGCAAAAACCTCGGGCGGGTGAATGAAACTACGCCGTTTGAGCAAGCTGCCGCCGAAGCCGAAAGCACCTGGAAGCGGAAACAAGACAAGAATTACGTTACCGACCTAAAGGCTTTGGCCAAAGGTGTGGGAAAAGAAAAGAAGTCGGTTGGACCTAACCTCCTGCCAATGCTGGCCAATAAATTCCACGAGCGGAAGCATAAACTGGTTTACCCAGTTTGGGTGCAGCCGAAGCTAGATGGGGTGCGTGTTATAGCGACCCGTGTGTCTAAAACAGAAGTGGTTTACACCAGCCGCAAAAATAAACCCTATAAGAACCTTTCGTTCTTAACACCTTTCATGGTGACAATCATGGATGTTGGCGAACGTCTTGATGGTGAAGCCTATTGCCACGGTGATATTTCATTTCAAAAATTGACTTCCTTAGTTAAGGAGGAGAAACAGCCAGATTGGAACGGCCTCAAACAGTACGTTAGGTTTTGGAATTATGACGTACCTGATACGGGCAAATCGTTCACAGACCGCTTTGTGAAACGCAAAGATTATAAACCTGGCCTAGCCATTAAGGTACAGACTTACCAAGCCAAAGATGAAAGTGAGGTCATGCAGTACCATACGCAATTTGTAACCGATGGGTATGAGGGTACGATAGTCCGTAGCGGTGGACCAGATGGCTATGTTTATGAATTCAGGTCAAACCAACTCCTCAAGTTAAAAGACTTCGATGATGCCGAATTCAAAATCCTTGGTGCAGTAGAAGGCGAAGGAAAAGATGAAGGAACCGCTATCTTTACCTGTGATGCCGGGAATGGCAAAACAGGACCCGAAAGAGAATTTTCAGTCCGTTGCCGTGGCTCTTACGAGTACCGCCGTGAACAATGGAGGAATTGGAAAAAGTACGTGGGTAGGGAATTAAGTGTACGGTACCAAGGAAAGTCAGAAGATGGCAAGCCTAGGTTTCCCGTCGGTTTAGGAGTTCGGGATTATGAGTAAAAGGACAGGATTAGAGGTTATTGGAGCCGCCATTAAGTCTGCCTCGGTGGCATCGCTAAGGGCTGCCACGTTGACCCGTTGTGGCCGGGTTATGCCTGTTACAGGGGCTCAATATTTCATATAGTTAGGGAATTGTGGCTCTGGTATTGACAAAATGATGCAGGTTTGTTATAATAAGCCAAGATATATGGGCACTATCTTTCTCATTTTTATTGGAGGGACGGTGTTGGCATTTATTAAGGTTTACATAAACGGAGGTCACTGTATGAGATAAGAATGTTAAGAAAATGATGATGTTGTTTTGTTTGAATGTGACTAACCAAAATTTAAGGAGGCTCTATTATGAGCAAAGATATGACTGCGGATGTGCTTGAAGCCACCGCAACACCTAAACAGAAACCGGCGAAAACGCCGAAAGCATTGAATCCTCTTTCCCCGACCGAGACCAAAACATCGGCGCTCTGCCTTGCGGCTGTACGCGAATTGCTTGTGGCTGGTAAAGGTCGGTTTACATTAAGTGGGTTATCCGCTAAAGTAGGCGGAACCAGGCGGGCGCGGCATGCCATTTGGATTGCCCGTTATGCTGGCTTGAAGTTAGATGTGGTCCGCAACGGCCGTAAGGCTGCGGAGTACGTGAATTCTATCACGACTAACGTACCACAGACAAAAGCCATTCCAGCTAAGTTTCGTGAAGCTTGGAAAATAACAAAAGTGGAAAAAGGAGAGAAGGTTAGTAACAGCAAAGCTGCTATAGTTGAAGTGCTTGCCAAAGGATCCTTTGGCGCTAAAGTAAAATCAGGCAAAACACCTGAAACAGCAGCCGCAGTTGCAACGCTCTTCAGTGCTTAAGGTTCATTGTGCCCAGTAGCCACCTACGGTTACTGGGCACAGTCGGGCTTTGGTATTGCTCAGGTCCTCGCGGACCGATAAAACGAAAGGAAATATGAATATGTTAGAACAAAAAAGAAATATGAGTGTGTTAGAACAAAAAAGAAATAGGTTGCTGATGGACGGTCTGTTGGTCGTCTTGATGCTCTGGTCATTGGTGTCTATGATTGGTTGTGCAACGACTGATCCCGATCCTGTGGCGAGTTTTCCTGCAGCTAAGTATGGGAATTGGACGAACACTGGGTCCTATACTCCTGATCCGAAAGAGGATCCGGCGTTGTATGCAGTCGGTGAAGTCAGCAACGTGGGAAATAGTTCGCTGGCCTGGGATGCCGCAGAGAATCGGGCTCGTGCTAATTTAGTCAAACGGTTTCAGAGTTACATTGCCGTCTTGATGCGCGATTATGCAGCCTCTGCAAACAAAGATGGTAATGGTAACGAACAGCAGGATGTTGAGCGAGCGATCAAGACGTTTGCCTCGATGACCCTGTATGGCGTGTACCCTGTTGATCGTGCTTGCAGTTCTGAGACTCGTTCCTGCAAGGTGCTGGTGAGAATGAGCGGCGAAAATCTCAAAGCGCAATTACTGGAATCCAAGAATTTGCCTGATGCTGTCAAAGCCTACGTGCAGAAGAATTCTGAGCGGATGTTTGAATTGTTGCAACAGGAAGAATCCAAAGCGAAGTAATGGTGTAGAATATGTTGAAGTTTATGATCGGTGTGGTGTGTGGATTGGGGATTGCGTATCCTCAGGAAGCTGAACGAATTATTCATGCAGGATTTGTTGCAGCGCACAAAATAACCCTGCGTGTTGTGGAGTGGGCACAGACACTTCCTAATCAATAAATCCAGTAAATGAGTATGATGAAAAAAGACATAACAAAATACAACCAATTAGTTAATGTGAACCACCGCTTCGCGTTAAATATGTGTAGGTTTGGCACGGTTGAAGAAGAAGCGGGTACCCGTTATGGGCGCAGGTATGTCTGGGTCCGCCACAAGGCAGCTGATGGCTGCGAATGGCGTACCGCGTTCTGGGACCATGTATTGGAGCCAGCATAAAATGACTACAGAAAAACAATCCCTTAAAGTCGTTGCGATCCTACTGCTCCTGCTCAGTTGGGCTCTTGTATTATTTGCGGGTACGGCACTCTTCACTAGGTTTTTAGGGGGATGTACGCCCGCAACGATTGATACAACGATAGATAATGCTGTCACTTATGCTTGTGCTAAAACAAAAGCTCAGGCAGCAAATGTGACAAAACCATGCAAACAAAAACCACAAACTGGCATCGATATCGAATTGCCTTCACATCCGTAATAATATGGTTTTTCTGGGCAGTGCAGCCAGATGGTATAACCGTTCCCATGGGTGAGTACCGCGATAAACGGATTTGTGAAATGCTTCAACGCAATCTTTCACGTACTACCGTAATGGGGCGGCATGTAGCTCCCTGTATGGACGATCCCTGGCTTAAAGCACAAATTTATGCCCTTGCTACTGTCAAATAATTTATCAGGTACAATAGGTATTGCAGAAACGCCCAAACATTTATGAGGGCAAGACCGTGAAGGAACTGAGGAGGATAGTTTTAGTTGTGGGACTGGTGATGCTAGGGCTCTTGCCTGCCCTGGCCACTCCTCCTCAGTTTCAAATCATTATCGAGAGCATCTCTCCTTACTTTCTACCGGCGATGGCCACCGTCACAACCGGCGCCCCCATCCGCTGGGATAATCCGACTCCCTCCCCGCACACGGTCATTCACGACGGCTGCCTCACGGAGGGGCCCTGTGCCTTTAACTCAGGAACAGTAGCTCCAAATAACCACTATACTGTTACAGGCCTGCCGCCAGGGCGCTATCCCTACCATTGCGGTTTGCATCCGATCATGCAAGGTGTACTCATCATCGTTAAGCCGGCACCAACTCCTCCACAGACCTCTGACCTAAGCCTATAATATGGTAAACCAATGTTAGAATTCAGGGTAATGGGAATACAGCATATCCAAATTTTCGATATACAAACAACCGATGCCGTTTGCAGTATTATCGAACCGAAAGAACCGCCCGTCTCTTTCCTGGGCCAGCCTGCCAGTACCTTACGGTTGGTTTTCCATGATATTGAGCGGGAGATTGAAGGGCATGTAGCTCCGCGGTTGGTTGATGCTATAAATGCTATCGCATGGATCAGGGCTTTGCCTCCGTACGTAACCCGTGTCATTGTCCATTGCCGTGCTGGTATTTCCAGGAGCCCCGCTGTAGCATATGGCCTGCGCCGTGCATTGGGTATAGCCGAACCCTTCGCAGATTTTGCCGCGCAGTTTCCGTACCATAACCGCAGGATCCTATATCTTTTTGAGGAGGCCCTTGCTAACCGGGTTATGGAGCCAGCCGCGAACTCCGCGCTCCAGGAACCCGTGCCCAAACTAAAGACACGAAAAGAAATTCCTCTTATCTCGGTTCCCAACGACCTGGACATGATCGCTGAGGAAATGGCTGATCTTTTTGACGAAGACAGGGTCACCCATAAACATGGTTCTTCTGAACCGGAAGCAGACTAAAAAAGTAATTAAATTATCCGTCCTGAAAACATAATACCCAGCTAGTAACTAACCGGAAAGAGATGTTGCTAGTGAGTAGGGAATTATCCCTAATCAGCGGGTGAAACACCCGCCTGGGCATTATGTAAAGCCATATAAATATTCTGTATTAAGGTTTCGAAAAGAGACTATAATGGCAGATTTAGGAAAACATGGTTTTCTTGGTATGTGTATCAAATTAGATATGTCTTATATATTGAATACGCCTTCTTCACAAGAAAGCGGAGAACTAGCTATGTTACGTGAGATCAATGGGTTCATTCTAAAACAAAATCATTCTATTGATATTAAAATTGGATCTGATATATTCAGAAATATATATGGTATCAATAAAGTGAAAGGTACGCCGAAAGCCGATCTCGCTCTTGTTACATTTAATACATCAACTTCGAAATTCGAAGAGGTTTGTTTTTTGTCGCACAAAAAAGGCAAATCTATAAAAGATTTTGGTCAGTGGTCTGGAATGACAGAGAGCGCCGGAACAGCAATTTCTAATAATAAATTAGTCAAAGAGTTTATTGCACAAGTTCAGAAGACGGTTGATCAAACATTTAAAAATAAAAAAATAACAAATACACTTACGATTGCAAAAAAAATACCAACCAATTCTCCATTGATAAACTTGTCAATGTATGGACCAAATTATGGTGGTCCATATGGTTATAATAATGTAAATTATATTCTTCAGGGCGATCCATCTTTCACCGCAGTGTCCACAACCGTCTTTATCTTGAAAATGAGCGGTCATATTATAAAAAACGGTGAAAGGCCTCAAGATGCTATGGTGTTGATGGCATATAGAAAGGGTGCGGCCGCTGATAGAAGTCAATTTGGAGTAAATGCTCGATTTGTGATTCAAGCAGAAAACAGTAGACCAATTCATTTTATGTTAAATGAGGCAGGAAAATTGGTTGAAAAATAATGAAATTTTCTCAATTTCTCAACGAAGCGTCTGAAGGTCAGAATGTTCACCTTGAGCATATCTGCGAACCTTCACCCCACGGGACTTGGAATAAAGAATAAAGGCCCTTGACAGTCCTAAGGCAATATGTTAAGATAATATGTAATGCAGCGGCGGCGTGGACAGACACGCTGGCACTTGGAAAGACAAGCGGTCGCACACTGGAGTAGAACCTCCAGCAAGTTTTAAAGGTGCATCGTTAAATTCATATCCGCCGGAGTGGGAAGGCACTATTAATAAACTTTATAGAAACCCACCCGCTGCAAACAAGCATAAATAAGATTTTACCAGTAAACGTCAGGTTCAAATCATAAGTCTGAAGCCAAATTTACAGGGGTGTATGTCAATAGAAACCAAACAGAGCCAACGTAGCCAAAGGATTGTATGGCATTTGTGCATGGATACGTTTTCTGGTTTTTCTATGCTTTTGGCCGCTGAGAAGGCCACCATGTAACCCGTTTTCCAGATGTTTCTTTAGGCGGGCTACTGGGAAACTGGAGCCCGCTTTTTATTGGAATTGTTCGCACAGGTATATGCCCATGGCGCAGCCTGGAGGCGCGTTGCCCTGCGAAGGCAAAGGTCGTTGGTTCAAATCCAACTGGGCATACTTACTACAATTAATGGCCAGAAGTTTGTATAGTCCAGTCCCTTAGTTTACTGGCTAAAATTTCTGCCTTTCAAGCAGAGGAAGAGGGGTCGGAACCCTCAGGGACTACCAAAACGCGGATCAATGGAGGAGGCACATGGTTACTATTACACCGTCGGCGGAAGAAAAGATTGTGGAGCTTATGAAGAAAGAACAAGACGTGGTCGGCTTGCGTATCTACGTGCGTGGAGGCGGGTGCCACGGCTACCAATACGGGATGTCGTTTGAATCCAAGATGGACGAGGATGACACAGTGATCGAGAAGGAAAAGATAAAAGTTATTATGGATTCACAAAGCGCTCCGCTGCTCCAAGGAGCGGAAGTGGACTACCTAGACAGCCTGCAGGGATCGGGCTTTGCGATCAAGAACCCGCAAGCTAAAACGACCTGTGGTTGCGGAAGTTCCTTTAGCTCATAAACCTGGCCGAGCGCTACGGCTGCAAAGAGCGGCGCAATCGGTAGCGCACCATCCGGCGGGCCCTTAGCTCATTTGGGAGAGCGCCGCGATGGCATCGCGGAGGTGGCTGGATCGTAGCCAGCAGGGTCCACCAATTGGCTTATTTGGAAGCTGATAAATGACTGGTCATCTGTCATCTGACATGACAAATGACGACACTCGCCTGGCGCGGCCGGCGTCTTCATTATCTTGTTTTTATTGGTGTCAATGATGCTTGCATTTTAGCTGCTATTATGTTAAAATAATAAAATGGATGTAAAGCAAGCCGGCGAGGCCTTGAGCCGTTTACTGTTAGCGCACCTTGTTGACCTTCGAGGAGGACAAGTAAAAGTTACAACTACCGACCTCGATAATTACAAAGGTATGCGGGTGCGAATGGAAATAGCAGGGGATGATAAGGATATTATCCTGACGCTAATTACCAAAGAACGAGCAGATGAAATCAAGCCCAACATTGAAATATAACTGGAAGCGTGGCTGAGTGGTTTAAGGTTCTCGGTTGCTAACCGACGAAGGGGTCACACCCACGCAGGTCCGAATCCTGCCGCTTCCGCCAAATAGCTGGGAGTGTAGTGTCAACGGCTCAGCACAGCCGCCTCCAAATCGGCCAGACTCGGTTCGAATCCGGGCACTCCTGCCATAGAAGAAGGTGATTGCCCTCTGGCGCAATTGGTAGCGCGGCCGGCTCTGAATCGGAAGGTTCCAGGTCCAAATCCTGGGAGGGCAGCCAAAAATAAAATGTTAAGCGCAGGAAAACTATTGCTTAGGCGGATAAACTAATGAAAAAAACTAATACAGGTATAACGTGCCGGACTTTTGCAGGATTTATTTTTGCATTAGTGATGGCCTCTATGTTGGTTCTACCTGGTCCTGAATTAGAAATGCTGGTAACCTTTAAGTTAGGAACCGCACCCATGCGGATTGCGGAAATCCATAAAACTGTAGGAGGAACGGTTAAAGAAGAAAGCCCAGACCACATTCAAGCGATTGTCGTTCCTGCTCCCGGCCAGGATTTTTTAACAATGGGTACTAGGTACCTCTCATTCCGCGAAGTTGTTGCGGCAGAGGGAATTTGCAAAGAACAAAATACAACAATATAACCAGTTGGGGAAAGAAATAAAACATAGGGGCTGACGGAACGCAGCGTGTAGCAATACATGAGGAACGTCGGGACACCACAGGCAACCACGTGGCTAACAGCCATCCGCCGTGAGGCGAGGATTAGAGCTACAGTGAGGAAGAACCAGGGAAACCTGGGGACGTGAAACCAGCAATCTCGTGGTGGTGCAAGGCCAAACAGTCCACGAAGCCTGTAAATGTGGGCGGGTAGGCCGCTTGAGCGCAGCAGTAATGCCGCGCCTAGAGAAATTGCGTTACAAAGACAGAATCCCGCGTATAGTCGGCCCCTTTTATAAAACCGGAAATTTCACTATTTGCTTCCCTTGACACACCTCATGGCTTTTGTTATACTTTTACTGTAATGACTATTCCAAACATTACTATCTGGAATTTACGCAATGGGCAATGCCCATCCGGTTTTGTCTTAGTTGACAGGAGTACTCCATATGGTAATCCTTTTATCATGCAGGAAGAAGCCGAGCGTGATTATGTCTGCAATGTTTTTGAGGACTATGCCAATGAGTTGTTGAAGCTAGAGCCCCACTGGCTGGATCCTTTATTGGACGTACATGGGCTGGCGTGTTGGTGCTTTCCAAAACGATGCCACGCAGAAACGTTGAGGCGGCTGATTTATCAATTACAGGAGACGATGAAACAGAAGGTTATATGAGTGCGTTTACAAATAAGCTACCTGATGCTGCAAAAGATCGCGGACCGTTTTATACACCAGATGGCTGCATCCCACCCTGGGTTGTTGTCTTTGCTGATAAGCAGTATTTCTCCGTCGGCTATAGCGGTGGCCGCTTATCGCGGCGTGGATGGATGTACCATCATGCCAAAGTTGAGGCAAAGACTTGTGCTGAATGCCACACGAAAAACTTAACGCATTACTTTACCTCTCAACGCGATGGCCGGCACTTATGCTTAACATGCTTTGAGAAACGTGCCGACAAAGAATTAGCAAGAGAAGAAGGCCAATCCCTCAAGAAAACCAAGAAACCACATCCGTTGGATATTATACAAGGAACGCAGTATCCACACACTAACAATGTTTAAATGGCTTTATACATGGTTGCATCTACAAAAAGAAGATACTAGGCCATGGTGCCAATGTCGTGATTGGGTCCATTGTACAATAAAACTCCACCGCGAAACATGCGGATTCTGCATTCATGGAATAGGTTGTGATATGTTCAAAGAAATTAAGAAACTCAGGTGTAAAGGACTCGAATAATGCGGCACCGTTCAATCATCCACAATTTAGCAACAATAGGACTTGTGTTTTCATCCTTCGGGCTTATCTTCTTCCCGTCTATGCCCATGGCAATAATTACCATTTTGTGCATCACAGCCATGGGATATAGAAGGTAAGGTCTCCGTGTCCCTTTATGCTATTCCTGATATCCATGGCCGGCTCGATTTACTTGAACAGTTATGGAAGAAACTCGGAGCGAATTTCCCTAATGACCATGTAGTTTTTCTGGGAGATTATATTGATCGTGGGCCACATAGCAAGGATGTTTTAGCTTGGTTGCGGAATTTACAAACCCAGTATCCTGAGAATATCACATGCTTGCTCGGCAACCATGACGATTTTATGCTCCAATCCGTTGCCGCTGGTCCATTAAGCCAGGTATTCCAAACGTGGTGCCTAAGAAAGAATGGTGGGTATAAAACTCTACAAAGTTATGGATTTTATTATGATGGTACTTGGGAAGAAGAATTCGGCCGCCAATTCTTCCAAGCAACGTATGATGATTGTACTTGGTTGCTGTCCCTGCCGTTATATTGCGACAAATATGATGGATTTTTCTTTAGCCATGCACCGCTTTCGACTGTTAGTAGGAGCCAACTTCCCTGGGCCCGCGATAATTATATTTGGTCATATTTAGACGATTGGCCAGAGGACAGGCAGTGTTATGTACATCCTGGCCGGGTAGCTGTCTGCGGCCATCTCAACCAGTTGAACCGTGGAATATACTTACCGAGGTTTTATAACCAGCATATCTTTGCTGATGCAGGTTGTGGTTGTATATACGCGGCGCCACTCGTGGCTATTAATGTTGAAACCCGTGACGTCATAGCTGCTTATCCCCCTATTATTGAAACGATAGAATCACCACAGGGCACCGGAGAATATTATGAACAGACAATGTTGCGGTAATTGCGGTTGGGCAGAACCATTTCCTGACAGTCAGAAATCCCCATACCAAATTTGTACATGGTTTTCTGAATGGATGGCGCATAATCTATTACCTGATTCATTTCCATCATCAGTGGTAACGCACCGCGTGATAGAATCAACACGCGGAACTACATGCCCCGTATGGAAACCGCTATAACTTTGGGCTGGCATTCTATGCGATCCATCGTCCTGATCCTCTTGCTGATCCTCGCGGCTCCCTGCGTAGCTGCTACTCCAGACCTCGCTGGCCAGGACGGTGCGCCGATGGTGCTGGTGCCGGCGGGGGAGTTCCTGTACGGTGACGGCATTCTGTTTGGATCAAATGGAGTGCGGCGGTCATTGCCCGCCTTCTACATCGACAAGTACGAAGTCTCAACGAGGCTGTATGCCACCTTTCTCCAAGACACGATGCAACCTTGGTGGATGAGGTTGTTCCCAGCCGCATGTATCGTGACTACTTCACTTGCTAGTTTTGTATTTGCAGAAATGGTACCAGCGGCAAACGCATGTATCGTGACTCCTCCACTCGCTAGTTTGGTATTTGCAGAAACAGCACCAGTGGCAAGTTCCGATTGGCAATCTACCTTTACATCAGTGAATCATTATGACAGGCACGACAAGAAAACGGCGCAGCCAGACGACTGGTCGCAGCAGGTGGCGCTGGTGGGGAGTGGAGACCGGCCTGTCGTCAATGTTACCTGGCATGATGCCGACGCCTATTGCCGCCACTATGGGAAACGGCTCCCGACGGAGCAGGAATGGGAGAAAGCTGCGCGGGGCACGGATGGGCGCGCATATCCCTGGGGCAACGAGGAACCCAGCAGCCAGCATGCCCTGTTTAACACGGAGTGGTACGGCTACGGGACCCTGGCCACTGCGGAGAGCTACGAAGCTGGCAAGAGCCCCTATGGCCTCTACCACATGGCCGGCAACGTGTGGGAGTGGACCGGTTCGGATTACATCGGTTCAAGTAAAGTCCTGCGCGGCGGAGCGTGGAACAATGATGCGAGGAACGTACGATCTGCGAATCGGTACGGGGACACTCCCTCGGGTGGGAACAACAACTACGGATTCCGATGCGCCCAGGACTCCAATAATAATGACGAATAACGAATATAACTTTGGCGCCAGAAGCTTAGGCCCATTATTTGGTCTGATCCAACTTTGACAGAGTATACCAATCCTGATATACTAATACAATGCTAGGGAATACTGTGCCCACCAATAGGAATACAACAGAATGTAATACGTTGTACACCATGCCTTATGCTAGGCCAATGCCGGGTGAACTTGATTCTATAGAAGATGGCATCCGCCTTATCCGTAAAGTTGAATGGATTGCACGGATTAGCCACAGGGCCGAAGATGCCCAAACTGAAACGTCTTGGAAGAAATTTGTCCCCCTGGTTTGTATTGAACGTGGTGACCTTAGTGTAATTGAACATGCCACTGTAACCGCAGACGTTATGGTCGACCGCGGCATCACCCATGAATGGGTCCGCCACAGGATCGGCGCCTACACCCAAGAATCTACCCGCTTTGTTAATTATGAAAAAAAGATGCCACCCCTCTTTGTCATCCCACCGGGGCTCTGCGAACTTGGTGCAGACCAAGACACAATGTTCAGTGATCCGCGGTTCTTAGCCTGGAACGAATCAATTAAGGTGGCAGAAACTAACTATAAGGCATTGCTCTCTGCGGGTTGTGCCCCACAAATTGCGCGGAGTGTTTTTCCTAATGCTTTAGCCAGCCGGCTTATTGTAACATATAACCTTCGGTCCTGGCGGCATTTCTTTTTGCTCCGCACGACACGGGAAGCCCATCCGCAGATGCGGGAAGTCACCATTCCACTCCTTGCTATTTTTAAAGAACGGATTCCTGTTATTTTTGACGACATTGAACCCCTAGCTAAACAAGCTGATAACGTCAGGAAACCCCGTTAATGTTCTTCAATACTTTGCATGACCAGCCAATCGAAATTTATCTTGTAGGTGGAGCAGTCCGTGACAAATTTATAGGGCGGTGCCGTAAAGATACTGATTATGCAGTTGAAGCACCTTCTTACGGTATGATGCGGGAATACCTTGCCACACTAGGCGAGATTATTTTAGAAAAACCAGAATTCTTTACTATCAAAGTACGGATCGGAAGGCAAGTGAACGATTATGTCCTTTGCCGGCGCGATGGCATGTATAAAGACGGGCGGCATCCAGAGTCAGTTGAACTCGGCAGCATTTATGATGACCTAGCGCGGCGGGATTTTACGATTAACGCAATGGCTATTTCAACATCCACAGGGCAACTCATTGATCCACATGATGGGATTCAAGATATGCGGAAAGGTATCCTCCGTTGTGTCGGCGATCCTTATACACGGTTTTCAGAAGATGCGCTTAGGATACTGAGGGCTATTCGGTTCAAAATAACACTTGGGTTTGTATTTGATCCCCGACTGTCCACTTGCTTTTTGAATCCAATTCTACTAAAATTATTGCAGAATGTGAACCAAGACCGTATCCGTGAAGAATTGACTAAATGTTTTATGCACGACACACCCGCTACACTTGATATTTTGGCACAATTTAAGTTAGTGCAAAATGCGTGTTTTAGTAACTCCGCCATGTGGCTCAAACCAACAACAGAAGGAAAGGAACGTGATTAATTACCGTTCGATGCCTAAATAATGGGTTGGTTGCAACGCATACGAGACTATTACGGACCATGCCGCCACATTAAGTACAAACCGTACACATTGTACCATGTGCAAGACCTATCAGGGCGGGTCCTCATTACCAATGTAGCAGAAGAATTCCACCGCGTTTTTGGTTTTACCCTCCTTAAAACAGAACAGCGGTGTAGGCAGTGTTTAAAAATTGTGTCAAATGTGATGGATACTAGCGAAGATACCAGCGAGAATACTGATGACTAACAAAGACAGTTATCAGAGATTGTATCGCGCAATCCCTTAAAGAAAGGCACCTTCTTCATGCCAACATACTCATTCCGCAATAAAAATACCGGTGACGTGGCGGAAGTTACCATGCCTATATCAGAACTAGAAAATTTTAAAACTAAGCATCCCGAAGTTGAATTGGTTATCCTCTGTTCTGAAATTGTTTCTGGTATTAATGGCATTAAACCTCCAGACGGGTTTAACGACATCCTAAAACGCATTAAACAAAAAAACCGCAACTCTACTGTCCGTACATGGTAAGCTTATTGTATGCACACACTTAACCTCTTACCGTGGGCAGAATTTCAAGAAACGTACATTACATCAGGACGCATTTACCGTACTCCTGAAGGAATGTGGTACCAATCAGTTACCACATACCTCAAACATGTTCTTCCTGAGTCAGAACAACTCAAAAAATGGAAAGTCCGTGTCGGACCAGAAGAGGCTGCAGCCAAAATGACACGTGGATCTAAGCGTGGTACGACTATCCACAAATTTGCCGAATGTTATTTACAAGGGAAACCATTTCCAGTTGGCATGCCATTACACCAAGACCTATTTAACCAACTCAAAATCGAATTTGACAAGCACCTTAGCACTGTTTATGGATTTGAGGCATTCCTCTATTCCCACCTCTTCCGACTAGCTGGACGAGCCGACATTATTGGAAAGTGGAATGGGGACTTATCAATTATTGATATTAAAACTACCACTAATACCCTCTATCCCGATGCCCTTGAGAAACACCTTTTACAAGCTGCGGCATATGCCCACCTTTTTCATGCAGTAACTAAAGGCCAATATAAAATTAAAAACTTGGTCATTGTCGTTGCACTAGAAGCGGGCCCGCCGGCTATTGTTGAAGTGCGGCCTGCTAAAAACTACCTCCTTCACTTTTTAGACATCTGGAAAGCCAATCCGCCACAAATTGTGGCTTGACAGCCAACTCCTAACTTGCTATAATGGAGTAAGCATCATGCGACGATTCATTACTATAGCCGTATTTTATTGTGGTATTATATTTGGTGGTATTATATCTGGTACATCAGTCCACACAGATGATGTGGAAGCGATACAACGCCGGACTTATACGGTGGAAGCTCAACATTGCTTGGCTAAAACTATTTACTTTGAAGCACGGAACGAATCAGTAGCTGGTATGCTCGCTGTAGGCCTTGTTGTCTTAAACCGTACTGAGAGTCAAAAATTTCCATCTTCTATTTGTGCAGTGGTGACACAGGGACGGTACACTGGTACAAAAATAGCGTACCCGGCTAGTAAAAATGCACGGACCTGCCAATTCACGTGGTATTGTGATGGGAAACCAGATACGCCAGCAAACCAAGAAGCTTGGCACAAATCCCTAGCGATAACCACCACTCTATTGTCTGGCCAGGTAAACGATTTTACAGACCATGCAACTTACTATCACGCCCGGTATGTAAAACCCGCGTGGGCAATAAGGATGACGAAAACAAGCACAATAGATTCCCATGTTTTTTACCATGAATAAATACTTACCAAACTTTTGGAATGGATCAACCGAAGTAGTTTTTTGAGGAGGAATTATGGGTGAAGTTTTTGGAAAAATATGGGGAAAAACACAGCCTATTTTTAAGTTACCAGTTTTTGAACTTCACCGTATCGAGGCTAAAGCAGGTTACCGGTGTTCAACCCATTGCCACAACCATAAATGGAATGGTTTTTATGTGGAAAGTGGCGAAATGGTTGTTGGAATATTCAAAAAAGATTATGACCTTAAAGATGAAACGGTCCTCAAGGCAGGTGATTTTACAACAGTGAAACCTGGCGAATACCACTATTTCTTCTGCCCTGTTAATACGGTTGCTTTTGAAGTGTATTATCCAGAAATGTTATCTGAGGACATTACCCGCAAGGATGTTGGAAGAAAAAGTAGCTAATGGGAAAGATAGAACGCGGATTCGCCAGTACAGTTGATGGGCAAGGAACAAATGACAACCGGTATACATTTAGGATTAATCCAAAAAGCAGCACAAGTGATTATGGCGCGTCCATCCATCCTTCCGCATCATATACGAAAGAGCATAAACAGCTTATCCGGGCTTGTTCCTTATTAGCTATGGTTATAGCTAAAATCAAAAAAGCCCAATCTCTTTATCGGCTAGGAGACTTTGACTTTGTTTTTGACGCTTATATAAGAGGTAAGGATATGCGTAATTTGGTAAACCGTGCAGAAAGCTTCCTCAAGAAAACTATCCCTGGTCCTATTACTGAAGATAAGGAATCCGACTAATGGACATTGATATTTACGATGGCATTTCCTTAAAAGAAATTGATTCTTTCTTAGAAGTCCACGGCATCCAGGCAATGACTCCTACTAAGTTTTCTGGCCTCGTGGAAGAAAAAGCTAAAACTGCTGCCATCGGACTCCTTGAGGCGACACAATTAATTTGTGAAGAACGTAAAATGGACTTTGAACTTGTCCGCAGCCTCCTGACACGCAACCTCAAACAACGGCTTACGTCAGAAGCGAAAACCCTCCATCTCTTGAAAAAACGTGGCTAACACAATGATCCAAGTCCTCCACGTTACCAATGTGCTAGAAGGACTCCTCAAATTCCACCTTATGGCCGCGCACCAATACCGGCTCCACGCGGCTATCTGTAAAACATGGGGATACCATAAATTGGCCCAGGCTGACATGGCCCGGTGCAACGAAAAACTAATTAATGCTGGAATCATTATGGACCGCATCTTATTCCTCGGCGCGTTCCCCAACATCAACCAGTTGCCCACATCCTATTTTGCCACCAATAATATTGAGGACCAATTGGATGCTGACCTCAATACCGAACACCACATCAAAGACCAGGCAATCCTTGCGATCAATAACTGCATTGACACAAATGATTGGGCTACTAGGGCTATCCTTGAAAAGATAGCGATAAGTACAGACCAGCACATTGGCGAAATTGAAACCCAACAACACCTAGTCCAATCCAATGGCCGTTGGGTTTTCATTTAATAATCTTAATCCGAGGAGGAATATGGAAACCTTACAACCCCTACATAGTTATATCCTTGTTAAACCAGTAAAAGATGATACTACAACAAAAAGTGGAATCGTCCTGTTATCCCAGCCGCCACAAGCTAAGGGGACGGCCATTGCAATTGGAGCAGAAGCGAAAGAAGTTAAAGTTGGGCAAATTGTGTTTTATCCCATAGCCGGCTATAAGTCCATTAACCTAGATCGTGTAAAACATATCCTTATTAAAGAAGAAGAATTGCTCGGAGTAGCCACAGAGTAACCCACGAAGGTACAATATGTTTACCAAAATCAACCAAACCATAGACAGCTTTAGAAATCATCCTAAAACCCCCACCCCATCACTGCCGAATAGTAATACGCATATTATGTTTTATTTGACATCTACTTGTTTTTGCCCTGATACTGACCGGGCATTAGAAGATTGCCAGACTGAACCTCGTATTAATGGCAGTATTGGTTGGATATGCCCAGCATGTGGGAAAGGATGCGCGCCCTGGAATCCAACATGCCCTTGCACTTCACTGAAAAAAGAAAAACGCCTTCTCGTGGAAGGTTAAAGCCATGCGGAAACTGTTATCCCCTAGTATCCTTGCCGTGCTTCTCAGCACCATCTTTTTAATTCCTCCAGCTTATGCTGCTGAAAGCATTGTTCCGATCATGGCCATACAGCAAGATGATAATTTAAAGGAACAGGGCATTATCGCATTCCTTGTCCTCGAATTTGAACGCCGCCAAGATACAAGCGGATTAATCGTGACGTTTAACAATACACCAGGCCAGTTTTCACGCCAAACACAAACTGCCATCGAGTATGGTATCCGTATAGCGGCAAAACTTACTGGAGAAAACACAGACTCTTGGACCTTTAAATTAACTGTGCCATATCCTGGTTTGACAGTACACGGTGTTTCATGCCAAGCAATGGTTGCCATTAGTGCGATCCTTTTGAGTACCTATGGCACCGTGCCAGAACAAATAATTATGACTGGCACATTACAGCCAGATGGAACGATAGGCCCAGTCGGTGGCGTACCAAATAAAGTGTTAGCCGCCGGCATTCAATTCCCGCATATCCTCGTACCGGATATTGTAGATATAGATTCAGGAGACTGGCAAACTCCATTCCTTGTAGAAGTACAACCAACTGCTACTTTTGCTAATGCCTTCGCGGTATTTAAAGCCTACCTCTTGACAACCTCCAAGTAATTCGCTATACTAAATAATAATGGGACCGCTTTGCGGACCATATACTCAATATACACTAACAGACGGAGGCCCTCATGTCTACTACATCAGCATTTTCCTCACTCCTTAAACAATCTGCTTCCAAACTTGACAAGTTAGCCAAAGAAATGGCTAGCATGGCCAAGAACAAGCGCCAGGACGATGAACGGTTCTGGAAAATCAACCGAGATAAAATTGGTAACGGCTTGGCGACAATCCGCTTCCTACCCGCGCCTGAGGGTGAGGATGTTCCGTTTATCCGCGTTTGGACCCATGGATTTAGGGGACCAGGCGGATGGTATTTTGAAAACTCCCGCACAACCATTGGCGAGACTGATCCTGTTTCAGAATTAAACTCACGGCTTTGGGAAGAAGGCGACAGGGGGCAGGAAATTGCGCGGAAACAAAAGCGCAAGCTAACCTATATCTCAAACGTCTATGTGGTGAAAGATCCTAGCAATACAGAAAATGAGGGAAAGGTTTTCTTATTCAAGTATGGTAAGAAGATTTTTGATAAGTTAAATGAACGCATGTCTCCGCAATTCCAAGATGAAGAACCGATGAATCCATTTGACCTCCTCACAGGAGCCAATTTCAAATTGAAGGTTACTGATGTTGAAGGATTTCCAAATTACGATAAGTCAACATTTGAAAGCCCGAGTGCATTGCTTAATGGCGACGTACCAGCTCTTGAAAAAATTTGGCGCACCGAATACAAGCTACAACCATTCCTTGCACCTGACCAATTTAAGCCATACACAGTCTTGAAGGCCCGGCTTGAAAAAGTCTTAGCACGTCCTGAAGTAGTCATTGACCATACAGAGGATGGCGCGGACACGGACGAGGAGCAAGATAGTGGGCCGAAGTATTCTACGAAAAAAGGTCCACCGGTTGCCGCAGCGCCTAAAACACTAAAAGCAGCCGCAGATCCATTAGAAGAAAATGATGGGAATACTAATAACCTCAAATTTTTCGAGGATTTGGCTGAAGGCGACAACTAACATAATAGCAATCAACTAGAACACTAGAAGCCTGCTGGTTGAAAAGCCAGCAGGCTTTTTTATCCTGTAAATGCTAAAGTTACATCATTAATACGCCCTAAGACGGGTTCTTGGGAACGGGTATTAAGCGGAATTCCAACACTTGAATTCAGATTAGTAGTACTGACATTTTGACTATTATTTACATTTGGTTGTGATGCACCGCCGCCGCCCGGAACCATGGCAACCATTGTCGCACCACCAGGTCCTGGTCCTCGTAACTGTTCACCCATTGCAACTTTTGTCATTGCCCCCGCAGAGCCTCCGAGCCCCTCCCTGGCTAGCTGCCCCTCAATACCACGGCGCTCAACTAATCCCTTGTTCTCTTTCCCCTGGTATGTCTTAATACCACTCTCAAGCATACTTGCAACTTTCTCTCTGTCACCCGATGCAACAGCCGCTTTAAATTCCCCCTTCCCGCCAGGCAGTTTGCCTGTATTATAATAATAAGATTGTATTGCGGCTTGTTGGCCCTGATCTAGTTTGGCCCAATTCTCTTTCCCACCCAACTGACTGATAATTTCTGGTTTACGGTTCCCGAGGTCTCGCTCAAGTAATTCTTTTGCTTCTGCATCAGTTAATTGCCCAAACTTCTTGGCGTCCTCTTTATTTTTATATCCTTCTTTTGGTAATTGTATCGTTCTAGTACTAAGTACCAATTCACCCTTTTGAAAATCTGGTTTAAGTGAATGCCCATATCCAACTGACCACATTAAGTTATCATCCGCCTTGCCGTCCTTATAAGGCGTATTCTTTTTAGATTCCATCCCAGCTACCAAGTCCGCGGTATAGTCTCGTTCTGGCGCGCCACCACCAGCACCCCCACCAGCACCCCCACCAGCACCCCCCCCCCCCCACCACCAGCACCCCCGCTACCACCAGCACCAAAGCCACCACCAGCACCAAAGCCACCACCAGCTGGTGCTACTCGCTGCGGCGCCGGTGCAGACGTTGCCATCGGTGCAGACGCGGGCTGGGGAGCACTTTCACCATATGTTGCACCGGCGGCGGCGGGAACCGGGCCGCCACCTGCTGCCTCCTTTTCCTTAGCTTCCTTCTCTTTTTGTTCCGGAGTTTTCTTCTTCTCCGCCCTCGCAGCTGCCTTCTTCTCCTCCTTTTCCTTATCTCTCGCTGCATCAGCTGCCGCTTCCTTAGCTTTCGCTTCCTCTCTTCTAACGTCCCTCTTCTTTCTCTCTTCTGCTTTTTCTTGTTTTGCCTGCTCGTCCTTTTGCTTCTCCTCATCACTTCGTCCCATCCCCGGAATCATATCCTTCAGCGCGTTCCATTTGTCCACTACCCAGTCCCACACATCCAGCGCCGAATCGATTACCCATTGAAATGTATCAACCCACTTATCAAATAGCCAGCGAAACATCTTCCCCCAGGCCTTGGCCAACTTATCGTTAAAATCTTCAACTTCCTCTGCTAAACCCTCGAATCCAAGCAAGTCAAGTACCATTACTAACAGTTGTCCCGGAAGCTTCAAGATATTTGTCAACATATTTTCGAATCCCAGCTTGACCCCTCTAAGAATACCGCCCCCTTCCCCGGAAAAGCCGGCCATGAATCCCTCTACAAAATCCCATAACATCATCAAGACTGAAATAATGGGATTCGCCCGGCCTAAAAACCTACCGAAACCCTTAAAGAGGGTAAATAGTTTACCCAATATGGGGTTTTGCATAGCTTTTCGCATCATTGACAAGGGCTTAGCAGCTCCCTCTACCGCCGCCTCCGTAGAAGAAAAGATCCCTCCAATTTTTTCAACGACCCCCCAAATGTAACTAATGGTCCCCTTAATTCTCTTAACAAAATCAGTAACAGGTTTAAACAAACTTTTTAGTTTCGCCGTAACATTGTTCTTGAACTCTCTTATAGGCTTCACAAAAGCTTTAAAGCCTTCTTCTATTTTAACAATAAAAGCTTCTATTTCACCCACAATATTTGTCTTGACATTTTCTATCTTCGACACAAAGGCTTTAAAGCCCTCGGGCATTGCTTCATAGATGACTTTCGCTACTTTTCCTAGCTTACTAAACATTTCACCTAGCCCGCCAAAGATTCTTCCAATCAGACCCGCGCGCCATACTTCAATAGCAGTCAACCAAGCCCGCAGCTTCTCCCGAACAAAATCATTTGTTGACGCAATAACGGCAAACAGTGCTACAAGACCTTTCTGCACCGGTCCCATATCCGGCAGCTTCCCCTCCTTCATATCCTGTTCCTCAACGTCATAGCTAACCTTTTCCCCATCCCGAGCCGCCCGGGCTTCTTCGGCTCGATCTCTTGCCTCTTCAAGAGACTCCATAAATTGTTTTTCAAAAGTCCGCATAATACCCAGCATATCAGAAAGCAGGATGTTAGTCTCAGACAGTCCTTTATCAAGAGAATGTTGGATGCCCGCAAATGAAGAAAGGACACTTGAAAATCCTTTAATTAAAATGGTACCAACATTAGGCGCACCTCCGGCATCGCCTTTAGCGGACACAGCGGTGTATTCGTTGACTACCGTTATGTTTTGTGTACCACCTGAGGCGGAACCACCTGAAGCTGATAATAGTGGAAGTGCCATGGTTTACGATAATCCGTGTTGTTGTTGATGCTGCAATTTTTCTTCTTTCAGGTATTTAAGCACTAAATTTAAGTAAATATCACGTTCCCACGGAAACATTTCATCTAATTCTGTGATTGAATATTTATGGTAAAAATTAAGTGCCCATGTCGTCTCGTAGTAATTAGCCAACGAGGTATGCAACAGGGCCGTTAAAAAAAATCCCTTATCCCACTGAGGGTGACCTCCTCCTGCTGGCCGCATTCACAGGTATAAGGTATGGTGAATTCAACTTTAGGAATGTTGTCAAAAAATGTCACCATCTCTTTAATTTTTTCAGCTCCTATGGATTCAATAAATGCAGCAGCCTCTTTTAATGAATCCGGATAAAAAACACTATCGCCTTCAAAAACAGATTCAAGGGATAGGGACATCAACTCAAAAGCTTGGGGTACGCTAATTTCTTTAGTGGCGGCATCGGGATTAGCGCCACCTAATGTCTTTACCATTTCATGGAGTGTAAGGTACCTTAGTTTCATACCCATTGTATCTGAAAGCATAATGATTTGCTTTTTAGGATCAACAATTGGCGGCGTAATATCATCATAATTAATTTTTACCATTGTAGTCTTATCGCATGGTTGGCCATCTTTACGTTTTCCATCACGATGTTTATAACCCAATGTAATAGATTCACCAACAGATTTACTCCTAATTTTAATAAACAGGTACTCAATATCAAAAGAAGTTAATTTTTCAGCACGGATGTCATTCTGGAGTACACATGCCTTAACTACATTAACCATCGCATCTGCGATGCTTCGCAAGTCTTTAGCTTCAGCTGCCATCAAAAGGACTTTTTCTTCCTTCACAGTAAATGGCCTAAATGTAACCTCCTTGCTCGTTGAAGGCAATTGGCATGTAAAAGTTGGAATAGATGCTAATTTAGGTAATGCCATAATACTCCTTTCATTTATCTACCAAATGGTGAAACTGATCCCAATCCGCCGGCAAAAGCCCTGCCTGGACCACTTACAGTCTGGGCATTGGAACCAAGTAATTGCCCTGGGCCCGCACGCTTAATAACAGAAGCAGCTGGCATAAAACGGTTGAACCCCTCCATTATTTTACGGAGCAGGCCTTTCTGAACTGCATCTGGTACCTCACCAGAAGAAAACGCGTGTTCCTCCGTCATCATAAAGTAATTAAATTGGACTGTTAATTTTGCCAATCCATCAGCAGACCAGTCCATACCTACATCATTTATCATCACTGGATATGCTTCGCGCAATGTTAATTTAGTTGCCGCAAGGGGAGGCGGGCCCTGCTTTTTTTTGCCTAATCCAAAAAGGTCAAATCCAAGGGGCTTGGTAAGGACATTAGGTTCGAACCCAAGATCCCTTGCCACATCTTGGATAAAATCACTAATGCCACCCTTAGCAACCTTTCGTTTTTGCCAAAACGGCGATTCCCCAAATTGGGAAACATCAATCGTGCCAACACACGAATCATAATATCCAAGATCAAAAATTCCTGGTGCTGGAGCTTGCGCCCCATTAATACGGGCACCTCCCACAAAGAGGTCTTGCCATGCCATGAAAAATTGCCGTTCCCACATATCTTCTGATAAGATCACTTCTATCTGGCACGGAGGAAAGACTTGCTGCCATGGCATTTCACGGTGTGGTCCAATTGTTTGCCGTTTAAATGTCTGGAGGGCCCGGCCAGGAATGTTTACTGCTGAAATCCGCAGTGGCAACGATGTTTCAGCTTTCTTCAAGTTATTTAATAACAGGTGAGGGGGCGTGATAGTCACAAAGAAATTTGATGATTTGGCAATTCCCATCTTGCCAATTTCAGCTGCAAATGCTCCGATACCAAATGGCATTAGTATTGCTCCTTGCTCCAAGTATAAACAGTACTTTCACTTGCCTTTTGCCAATCAGCAAGTGGCATAAACAAAGCCATATCCCATTGCTTTGGATCGATATACAAAAAATTTCCTTGTACGTGCGACATTAAGTAATGTTTAAAACACGGCCTAAAAAATCTAAAACTAGAGATGCTCTTGAGTAAAGTGTAGGTTGCTTCAAACCTGGTTGTTTGGTCATACTTTTTGTTGGTGATGAGGTTATACAACGCATCCATAAATTTTGCACGGATGTCTAATGGTAAATAGTGTAAATTAAGGCCATAAAATCCAGTACCAACCTGACTGATGGAAGCTGTTTTGACTGGAATGCAAAGCGGCCACCGGTCCCAAAACGGCAACCGTTGCTTGAATTTGGCACCATACTGAAACAAATACATTGCCCCCATCGCCGGCTTTGTTGTACGGACACTACCAGAGGAGTGTACTGTAGTGGCACTGGCAGACATTGATTTAGCTTGGTCCCGAAACCATTTCCTTGATTCTATAGTTTTATTGGGCATATACCCAGCCCGCGCACCTGCTTGCAGTAAATTCGAAAAAACCTTTATAGCCATAAAGCTATTTAGACTAGACAAAGGGCGTATTTTCTTCGGTAAATAACGCAAACTCCCATCCGGCTTTAGCACATAATTCTTTTGTAGCTGCCCATTTAGCCTGGTTAATTCCCCACCGTATGGCTTCACTTAAATATCGTCGCGTTTGCCTTCCTGTTGGCGTTGGAAGGGGTGGGCGGGTTTGCGCGGCAGGCTTAACTTCAACCACGGTAGTTGTTACCGTTCCGTCGGGTTTACGGATAGCAACGATAAAATCTGGAAAATAACGGTGGATACAATTATCACGCGGACTGCGGTAGGGAATAGAGAATTCTTCACTCGCCCACTTAATAACTTCTGGCCTATTGTCAAAAAAGGCCATACATTGCCGTTCCCAAAGTGAGCGGTATACAATATGGGATGGATCGCCTTGGTATTTTTCTGGATGCTTGGGTATATATTTACCTTTATAAGCCATGCCCTATTTAGGCATAAATACCATTGCAATGTCACGAACAAATCCATTAGCATCTTTAGAAGATCCGAGCCTTCTGGTAAGTGACGACTCCGCCCAGTGGCCTTCAGACATTATACCACTTGACCATTGGGTCCGGTTTACAGCAGTTAAGCGGAATAGGCCATGGCGTAATTCTTCCAACATAACAGAGGGGCTTTTTTCAATTTTCTTGCCAATTCCAGACCAATTAAATACATCTTATTCAAGCTCATATGAGATGACGGACATGGGCGCTCTTGGAGCAATAGGTGCCAATGTGACCGCCGGGGTGAAGAACTTGGCCGAGCGGTTCGTAGGAGGAGAGTCGATTGCCAACATTGTAGATTCACTAAAAGCATCGAGCTCCAAGGAAGGGGAAGCCATTGGCAAAAAGATGATTAATAAAGTTGGAGCCGCGGCCGCAAATTGGGGCGCACAAAACACAGAAGCATTGGGCTTTGGTGGGGTTATAAAACCAATAGAGTTGGGGATTGGTAAGTCAACTAATCCCCATAAGGCAGTGTTATTTACGGGTACTGACTTCCGGAAACATTCATTTAATTACAATTTAATAGCAAGGAATCTAGATGAATCCAATGCAATCCGGAAGATTATTTACCGGTTTAAATACCACGCTGCACCTGCGATGGTGTTGGAAGAGGAATTTTTTGACTATCCAGATGAATTCGATATTGCGTTTAACAATGATGCATACTTGTTTTCTATTGCCCCCAGTGTCTTAACACAAATAGGTGTCCAATACCACGGACAAGGTGCTCCCGCGTATTTCCGTGATAGCAAAGCGCCAGTATCAGTGCTACTTAGCCTTGAATTCACAGAATTAACGATCACAACCAAAGAGACCATCGAGAAGGGACTGGGCCAGACTGGGGTTGGTCGATAACAATGCCACTTTATTTTCATAACCATCCCACTATTCTGTACAACATCCTCCACGATAATTCGGTTGTACGTGCAACTGACATTACCTCCAGGCCGAAACTTTCTGAATTGGCCAAAAATGCAGCGTTAGTTTTTTACGAATACCTTGTCAAAGATGGCGAACGTGCTGACCAGATAGCCTACCGTTATTATGGTGATGAACAACTAGACTGGATTATCTACTTAGCTAATGAAATGCACGATCCTTACTTTGCCTGGCCATTAGATAGTTTCGCCTTTGACCAATACATCCGGCAACGGTATGGCAGTGTATCTGCTGCTAGAAATACCTTCCACCATTACGAGTGGATTATCCAAGCACAGGGAACAGCCCTCGGACCATTACAGGAACGGATCATTTTACCAGAAAAAGTCCTCTGGGTTGATGGAACGACATACGCAGGACTCTCTGGACCGGTCCGGCGCAACGTAGATGCCTATTCCTACGAAGAAACGTTAAATGAAAACCGTCGGCACATCCATATCCTCGACAAAATATACATTCCTACCATCCTCCGCAGGTTGCGGGAAGTATATCCTGCCTCTGAGGTATAATAATGGCTCCCTCTAGTATGTCAGGTGCTACACCAGGTACAGTAAGTACATACAACGTAACCCTAACCAATTATAACAAAAAAGAAACAACTGACATTAAGGCATTAGTCCTTGAGACCAATATCTATGAAGATATTTTTGCCCCAGGAATTACCGGCGATGTTACAATGCTTGATGCCCAAGGCTTGGCTTCAGAATTACCCATTGTAGGTGATGAACGACTCAAGATTGAAGTTTCGGAAGCTGGGAAAGCGGACGATCAAGAAATTTTAGAAGTTGAAATGCGTGTCTATAAGATGGATAACAAACAGCCTTTTCAAGACCGTGGGACCATGTATAGTTTATTTGGTGCAACGGGCCAGGTGGCTTTTGACTACACCCAAGATGTATGCGCCGCGTACGGTCCGGCTCCAGCAGAAGTCATAGCCCGTAACTTATATGTTGATTATTACACTAAATTTACCAACAAACCACTCCACACCCCGGATCCGTGCCGCGGAACCCAAACCTTCATCTTTCCACACTTCTCGCCTATCCGTGCCATGTCACTTGTGGCTAGTGAAGCCGAAAGTACAGCCTATCCAGGATCTGTTATGGTTTTTTATGAAACGCATGGCGCATATTATTTCCGGAGCATTGCAAGCCTCTTCTCACAAAAACCTGTTGAACGGTATTTGTGGACTCCAACAAACCTTGAAGAAGATGCCTCAGGATTAGTAAAACTCGGGCATAGACAGACAGGAGATAAAGTTGAGGGTGGAATCGAAAATGAGATGGCCTTTTCCAAACACCAACTCGTTATTGAACTTTCACAAAAACGGTCCTTTGATATTCTACGCGGGCTAACAAACGGACAATATGGCATGACTGTCTTTACACTGGATCCATTGTTTAAACGGTATACCTCTTCCTTATACCGCTATGCTGAGGATTTTAAGACGGCTAAACATGTAGGAGGAGGAGAAGGTGAGAAGGCCTTTCGAGCAATTCCTTCGACCTCTCCACTCTATACCGCACCTGAATGGGCCCACGGAAGGTACCTTATAGCCCAAGGAACCCATGCACTTTCTTCATTTTCACATTCCCGCGAACAGGTTGCGAAAGACGACAGTAAGACTAGGGATCGAATTCGGCAAACTACGGCTGCTAAGGCCATGGCACAGCTTATGCAATTACAAAACACTTCGACATTTATCGTTGCCGTGCCGGGATATGCTAAATTATCAGCCGGGAAATGTATTGAACTGATAATACCAGAAATGACAGGCGCCGGCAAAAAGGCAAAGAACGAATACAGCAAATTTACCACAGGCAAATACTTGATTACATCTTGCTGCCACCGTATCGGTAGTGAGTACACAACTATTTTAGAATGTATGAATGACAGTTATACCCTACCTCCTATCCATGAGCTTAGTCCAGTGGTAGGCACAATCGACGCTCTGAGGCAAGTGCCACTTGAGGAAGTAACTTCTAATAATCCAGTAGAAGGAGTGGGCGTGCTTCCCGATCAGCGGTTATTGAAGGTTTAAATTAACGAATGCTAAAACATCCATCTGAATACGCTGGCCTTTCAAAATTTTTATGGTTTTTTGGTGTAGTTGAGGACCGCCATGATCCACTCTACCTCGGCCGGGTCCGTGTCCGGTGTTTTGGATGGCACACCGACAATAAGTCTGCGATTCCAACGGCATCCCTTCCGTGGGCACAAGTTATGCTGCCCATTACATCTGCGGGTATTTCTGGAATCGGGCAGACACCACTTGGACTTGTAGAAGGCTCGTGGGTTGTCGGATTTTTCCTTGACGGCGAAAGGGCCCAACAACCATTTATCATGGGAGCTGTTCCTGGCATTCCACAAAATACAGCGGTTTCCTCAAAAGGCTTCAACGATCCTAATGGGATGTATCCAATAACAGCAGACGAAGTAGATACAAATATACTTGCCAGGACAGCGTTTGAAGCAAAAACCCACAAAATGATGGCCTATAAACTAGCGGGGCAAACAAAAAATGTTCCCACCGCTAAACGGTATAAGACTACAAGTGTAGCAGCAGATGGAGCTAGTAGCCTTTATGATGAGAACACTTGGTCTGAACCTGCTCCGCGAGATGCCATAGCGCGTTCCCTCTATCCCCTAAACCATGTCTTTGAATCTGAGGCTGGGCATGTCCAGGAATGTGACACAACGCCTGGCGCTAGACGGTGGCACCAATATCATCCCGCCGGAACATACCAAGAAATCCAGGATGATGGAAGCCGTATTACAAAAGTAGTCGGCAGTGATTATGAAATCACGATCAACGATAAACATGTCCTTATTAAGGGAGCTTGCAATATTACCGTTGCGGGAAATGCTAGGGTCCGTGTTGATGGCGATTTTATACAAGAAGTCCTGGGTAACTATTACCTCATGGTCCATGGCAGCCGGTATACAAAAGTTATGGGCAATGATACTAAAGAAGTCATTTCTTCCCAAAGCACCCAAACCAATGGCGACGTGCAGCACCGTATCAGTGGCGATATGGGAATTACGATTGGTAAAAACCTTGATTTACAAATCAATAAAAACCTGTCACAAGTTGTAGGGGTAAATATCACCTCCTTCAACCAGGGAAATACTATTTGGAATACTGCACTCAGCACTATGTTTGTCTCCATGCAAAATATGAATATTGGCGCAGGGCGCGCTTGCGCCATTTCAGCTGGCACCACCCTCAAATTGCGAAACTTGACACACATTGAAACTAATGGTAATGGTGGGGATGTTAATTTCACAACAACCGCTGGAAATTTTAATGTCACAACAAGCGCTGGAAATTTTAATATCACTGCGTCCGGTGAAGTAAAGATTGTCGGCAGCACAGTGAGCTTGAATCCATAATGCCAGGTGTAAGTAGAAAAACGACCGACACAGCAGGAGGCACAATCACAGGCGGAAGCAGCACTGTCCTTGTCAATGGCCAGGGTGTAGTCCGGCTTGGGGATACGGTACAAAGCCACGGAATTGGAGCCCATGCTGGTGCGACTATGACTGGCGCCAGTGGAACAGTTAAAGTAAATAGTATCCGTGTAGTCCGTGCTGGTGATGCTGCATCATGCGGGCATACGGCAACTGGTAGCAGTAACGTCTTAGCAGGTGGCTAATGCCAGATTTAAGTGGGCTCGACTTTAGCAAAGTCTCAACAGAATCAAATTGCGGTGCCAATAAAGCTAAAAGCCTTATCTCAAGTAAGCTTAAAGAGCTTAAAACTTCTGTCCTAGCAATGATGGGAGATGGGCCCGGGTTCTTCACAACCGGTGAAACCCTTGCGAATGACCTTAAAGGCCAATATAATACCTTGCAGGATTCATTTTCGAATGGTATCGGAGAGGTTAAAAAAATTGCATCTAGCTTGCAAACTGACTTAGGTAATGTTATATTAAAGATCAAGCAGGGCGCGACGAGCGCTGCTGATACGTCCCTAAATGAATTGAAAAAAAAATTTCCTTCTTTCGATATGAGTGGCTTTTTATCATCAGCAAAGGGCGGATCATTTAGCCTTTGTGATACACCAGAAGCAGTTATTTATGAGGGAGAGACTGCCCCAACGTCTATCGCTTCTGCACTTACACCACCAAACAAAGATGCGAATACTAAAGTTAGCGCACCAGCAACACTTCCAGATAATCCAACCCTTCCTAAGCCAGATATATGGAGTGGCGGGGCTGAAGCCGATGAATTCGGAGCGGTAACGGTTGCAGCTAATGAAAAGGCTCGGACGGGTACGCTTACGTCTTTTTGAGGATGTTTAAGGACAGTGGATTAGCATAAATAAACTACATGCCGTCTGGAGCAGTCAAAACAGTATTTTATAGCGATTTTGACTTTCGGTTTTTACCACATCCTAAAACCGGCGCATTAACTATTGTGAAAAATGCAGAAGCGGTAACCCAAGCTGTTAAACTTTTGGTGTTGACGCAACTCCAAGAAAGGCCATTCCGCCCCTTTGTTGGATCAACGGTGAGAGGTAGTTTGTTTGAAAATTTTTCTTCTATTACCAAAGATAAACTCGAACAAGGAGTCAAACGGGCTATCGAAAATATTGAACCCAGGGCCGTCCTCTTAGACGTTAAAGCTGTACAAGATATTGATTCAAATGCGCTCTATGTAACAATCGTATACCGTCCGGTTAACGCAACAAAGCCAATTGAAATTACTTTCTCATTAGACAAGTTGAGGTAACATGGCAGCTAATTCAGCCCTCACAGTCACGGGCTTGACATTCACTGAAATCCGCAGTAAGTTACGGAACTTTCTTTCAGTCCAGACAGAACTCAAGGATTTTGATTGGAATAGCTCAGCCATTGGCGTATTACTTGACCTCTTGGCGTATAACACATACCTCAATGCGTTTTATGCTAATATGTCAACTAATGAAGCTTTCCTTGACACAGCCCAACGGTATGATAGCGTTGTAAGCAGAGCCAAAGCGTTAGGGTACAGGCCTATTTCAGCCAAAGGAGCCGTGGCCAATGTTAAAATCATCTTCAGTACCGCAGCGAATTCAACCGTCAGGACATTAACCGTTGCGGCAGGCACCAAGTTTACTAGCCAAATCAATGGCACGTCCTATACGTTTGTAACACCAACCTCACAAACAATTTTAGCCAATAGTACGAATGGATTCCTGGGATACCTCAAGCTCCAAGAAGGAGAACCACTTATACACAGGTGGACGTATAGCACCGCTAATACCAGCTTTACGATCCCGAATGCGAACACAGATATCTCCAGCATTGCCATAGCAGTCACCACTAATGGCAATACGGTTAATTACATTGAAGCTACAGATATTTTTACAGTGAACTCATCATCACGGGTTTTTTATATTGAAGCAGACCAGAAATCAAAATACCTAATCCGTTTTGGTGACGGCGTCCTTGGTGAAAGGCCAGTCGTAGGATCAACGGTTGCAGTTGCGTACCGTGTCTGTAATGCTGCAAAACCAAATGGCGCCAATACATTTACCGCTGTATCAACTGTAGCCGGGCAATCATCATTTACACTTACGACTATGGAACGCGCAGACAGTGGAACAGAACAAGAGCCAATTAACTCGATACGGTTTAACGCGCCACGTGCGTACGAATCACAAAACCGTGCAGTTACAACTAATGATTATGTCCGTAGGTTACTCCAATTAAATCCGGATTTAGCTGCGGTATCAGTATGGGGCGGCGAAGATAATGTACCAGCCATTTATGGTAAAGTGTACATAGCCGTAAAGCCTACAACTGGATCGACTGTTTCAGAAGCCAGAAAAACTATCCTCAAAAACCAACTCAAACGGTACAACGTACAAACAATAGGGATTGAATTTGTTGATGCGACATACCTCTACCTACAACCAAATGTGACGATCCACTACGATCCAAACCGGACAACACTATTGGCTAGTGATATTGCTACTGCTGCGGGTAAAAAAATTGCGATATATGAAAGCACCGTCCTCAATAGGTTTGGTGGTAAATTTAAAGGCTCCCGGTTCTTAGAGCAGGTTGACTTAGCTAACCAAGCTATCACTGGTTCTGCAATGGACCTTTGGCTACAAAAACTTTTTGTCCCGAGCCTCCTACAAAAAACATCCTACACAATTAAATTCAACCATCCGTTAAACCATCCTGGACCAGGATTCCTCTATGCGATAGCATCATCATCGTTTACCTACCTCGATAAGAAAGCATACTTCGATGATGATGGATACGGAAATGTTAGGATTTACTATATTGGTTCAACTGGAACGAGGACGTACTTGACAACAACAGCCGGCACCGTTGATTATGATTTAGGAACTATTGTGTTATCAGATTTTTTGCCAACGGCATTCAGCGGGTCCGAATTAGCCATCCATGCATTACCAGCTCCAGCCCACTTTTCAGTCATGCCTGTGCGGAACCAAATCATCTTACTACGCAATGCCAGGGTAAGTGTAGTTAATGAAATTTCTGGTGTGTATGAGATCATCAACCAATATGTTTCAGTCCTCGGCGATACGACAACCGTCCTCAGCCCAAGTTATTCAACCACGATTACCATTTAATGGACGCAACCTACCAAAAAATCTCATCGCTTATTAAAAGCCAATTCCCTGAATTCATCAGGGACGAAGGCCCAAATTTTGTTGCCTTCTTAAAACACTATTACGAACACCAAGAACAAAGCGGAGAAGCTGGCGCAGCTATGCGGCAACTAGCTGATAACCAAGACATTGACCTTTGCGCTGATGCCCTCCTCGAATACTTCCGCAGGGAACTGATGCTGAATATCCCTGCGTCTTCCCTAGCCGACAAACGGCTCGTGGCTAAACATATCCGTGACTTCTACCGGGCCCGCGGTAGTGCCGATGCGTACAGGTTTTTATTCCGTATCCTCTATGGGAAAGAAGTCAATTTTTACTATCCGGGTGAGGATATCCTCAGGTGTTCAGATGGCCGGTGGACTATCGAAACAATAATGCGTGTCGGCATACCGATTGTTGGCCAAGTATCTAAAATGGAAGGCCGGTTTATCACAGGTAAAACTTCTGGAGCTAGGGGCCGCATTGAAACAATCACAGGCCAAATTATTTCTGGCTTAGCACTCCATGAATTTACCCTTTCATCCGTCAATGGTACGTTTATAGATGGTGAAATTGTTACTGATAATGAAGGTAACAGCGCTACGATCAATAACATCGTGGGCCCCCTCAGTAACATAGCTATCCAACGGGGCGGAGCCTTCCACCGCAACGCCGATACATTAGAAATTACTGGAGCTGGCAGCACGGTAGCAAATGGAAACGTTACAGCAACCACTGATATGATGGCTGCAACATTCCGCATTGTCAAAGGTGGGCGTGGCTACCGCACAACACCTTACCCGTCAATTACCATTGGTTCTTCTAGTGGCAAGGGTGCGTCATTTACAATTAGCGGCCTGGCTAATACAGAAAACATATACCTCAATAGTGACATTATTAATCCTATGCGTAATGTCATCCTCTCAACAGGTCCAACATTTGTTTCGGCAGGTGCAAATACTTCGACCATAAGCGCCAACTTGGCTTCAGCCAATATTTCCTCTGTCCTTTCCGCTGCATTTGCCCTCACCGCCGTAACTGTAGGAAAAATTGTTGAAATTACCCTTATTGATCCTGGAAGTGGTTATAACCGGAATATAGCTAATGGATTGCCTACAATTACAGTGACAGACCAAGATATTGCAGACCTTATGTTGCCAGATGGAGTCGGAGGCATTAAAGGCAAAGGAGCTATTATTGTCGCCAATAATGCGCCAGGCGCATTAACAGGGCTCGCTGTCAACAACCGCGGTAATGATTATAACCGGAATATAGTCGCAACAATACGGAACAAATCTCTTGGAGCGGGCTACGTTTATGATAGCAGCACAGATGCACAAACAGGGCAAATTGTCAAAACCAAACGGCAAGCTTCCTATGCTGCGAACGGAACACCACAACCAATTGGCGTCATCCAGGGAGTTGGACGGTACACTGGTACCCCAGGATTCTTATCATGGAACAATAAACTCCAAGACAATTATTATTACCAGCAATTCTCTTACGTCCTCATGTCGCCAGTTTTAATTGACACATACCGGGCCGCTGTCAAGCAACTCCTCCATCCGGCTGGCACAAAGCTGTTTAGCATCCTCCTCATGGGAAACGCTATCAATGTTGACACGGCTGCTTCGACCGACACATTCACCGTTAAAATTACCTCTACTGTAAATTTCCCAACCATTACAGCAGATGCAATTATCGTACAATCTAATAACAGCCAAGAACCTATTGATACCAGTGACCTCGAACTCACTATCGGCGCGAATACTGATTTGGTTAAACTGTGGGGCCGCGTAACTGGAACGATTAATATTTCCGACTTCGCACTCATTTCGAGCCGGAGCTCACAGACAGTTGGCGCGTGGGCTCCGCTTCCAATCCAATACTTTATGCAACCGAATACGATTCTGTACGGCACTGGCACACAGTTTAGCACCCAATTGGCCGTGGCCCAGACGATAATTATCCAAGCCCTGAGCGAGTCAACAGCAAATGGCCTCTATACTATCCAGACAATCGCATCCAACACCGCTGCCGAATTTGCCGCGCCATACGCAGGCAACCAATTGGCTAACGGTTATGTTTATAGGTAATTTCAACCGGTAATTGTGCTAAATATACGCTGAATAGGAGCCCCATGCCAGCAACGATTACAACACGCCTCCGCCAACACTTAGCTGACCAGTTATTTGAATCTTTTGGTGAAGCATCACCAAGCCGCCTGTACGTCACACTTGGCCGCCCAGTCAGTTGGCCAGACGAAGGCAATCCTCCAACACCAACTGATACTGTACAAAACACCTTTGATCCGTGGCGTGATATGATTGGTATGAAGCGTATCCAAGATTCCGACAAATCGTTTGTTATAACGCGCCGGAATTGGACCAATAATACTGTCTATACGCAATATACTGATACTAATACCTCATTGCCAACAGCGTCCTTCTATGTAATGACATCCAATTCTAATGTGTATAAGTGCATTGATAATAACCGCAACGCAGCCAGCACAATCAGCCCGACTGGTACCAGCACCTTAATTATCACGACCGCAGACGGATACCGGTGGAAATATATGTATACCATTTCTGCGGCAGACGCCCTCAAGTTTATGACGACAAATTACATTCCTGTCAAAACCCTAACCGCGAATGATGGTTCAGCACAATGGCCCGTCCAAGAAGCCGCGAGCAATGGTGCAATTCACCACGTTGTCATTTCTGCCAATGGCACAAGTTACCAGTCAACCTCAAATACATTAGCCAGCACCACCAATTCAACGGTTGTCGTCCTCAAATCCAATGCCGTCGCAACAGATGATTTTTACAATTTTTCAACCATTTATATTGTGGCCGGCACCGGTTCCGGGCAACTCCGGCGCATTGTGAATTATGTGGGTGCAAGCCGGACTGTTACAGTCAATGGGGCATTTACGACATTGCCCGATGCCACGTCCCAGTACCAGATTGCACCAAACGTTATTATCCGTGGAGATGGAGTGACAACGGCCACGGCCTATTGTTCAAATGTCACATCTGGCCAAATCAAAAAAATTACTATGATTGCGGCTGGTGCAAATTATTCTATCGCCAACGTGACTATTACGGCGAATAGCACCCATGGCTCTGGAGCAACAGTAACTCCTGTTATTTCTCCACAGGGCGGGCACGGCAAAAATCCAGTAGGTGAATTGTACGGCTATAACATCATGTTTAACGTCCAGGTTGCAGGCAGTGAATCCAGTACCCTACCAACCAATAATGACTTCCGTGTTATTGGCCTTGTCCGCGATCCGCGTTTATCTGCTGGTGGCTTAGCTAATGCTTCAGTTCTTGGTTGCACCACAGTCCTTAATATCCAATCGGCAACTGGTAATTTCACTGCTGATGAAGTCATTACTGGTGGAACATCGGGTGCCAAAGGACGGTTGGCATGGTTTGCGAATACCAATGCAGCACATACTAAAGGCAATATGTACCTCACACGGGTCAGCCGTGCTGGAACTGGAGTCAACTTCACAACCGGTGAGACTATCACTGGTGGCACGTCAAGTAAAAGCGCTACTATCGTGAGTAGGACGAACCCGACTGTCCGCCACTATACAGGAGACGTTATGTATGTGGAAAACCGTGGCGCTGTCAGCCGGGCCACGGATCAGACAGAAGACATCAAAATTGTGGTCAGACTGTAGTAAAAAACTATACAAGGATATTCAGGAAAGAAACTCTCATAAATGGCTGACCTCGCAAATACAGCTGCACTATCTACGAATTTAAACACCGATCCCTATTATGATGATTTTAATGAGGATAAGGATTTCTACCGTATCCTCTTCAGGCCTGGCCTTGCCGTCCAAGCCAGGGAACTAACCCAACTCCAAACCATCCTCCAAAACCAAGTTACCCGTTTTGGATCGCATATTTTCAAAGTCGGATCGATTGTCCAGGGCTGTGAAATTAACTATGATCAGCAATATGCATATGTTAAACTACGGAATAATAATGCTAGTGGTGCCAGCGCCAATGCTGCGGCATGGGTTGGTAAACTGGCAACAGGGCAAACTTCTGGTGTGGCAGCTATTGTTATTGGATCAGCAGATGGATCAGAAGCCAATACACCCAACACCAAAACCCTCTTCGTCAAATATACCACATCTGGCACGTCTGGTGTCGCCAAGTCTTTCACCCTTGGTGAAATCATCACCTCAAACACAGGCTCCCTCTCTGCGAACCTTATGTCCTCTTCCGCAGTTGGCTTCGGCAGCCGTGTCACGGTAGGATCTGGCCTCATCTATGCGAAAGGACATTTCATCCGTGTCGCACCGCAAGCCCTGGTCCTTGAAAAATACTCTGCTAATTCAACCTACCGCGTTGGGTTTACAATTACAGAATCGATCATTGATTCTGGAACTGATACAACACTTTTAGATCCTGCACAAGGCGCTTATAACTATGCAGCTCCTGGAGCTAGGCGCCTAAAACTATCTACAACACTTAACAAGTATGCCCTCACAGCGACATCAACGAATAATTTTATTGAATTCTTGCAAACCAAGAATGGTGTCTTACAGTCATTGACTGATAAACCACAATATAATGCAATCCGTGATTATATCGCCCAGCGCACATATGATATTAACGGCAATATGGTTGTCTATGGGCATGACGTACGGCTCCGCGAACACCTCCTTTCTGGCAACAACCATGGAGTCTATACTTCAGGAGCGGGAGGTGATAGTAATAAACTGGTTGCTGATATTGGACCAGGCAAAGCGTATGTCCTGGGGTATGAACTCCAAACCCTAACGTCTGAGCATGTCAACATTGACAAAGCTACCGACAGTGTATTAGTTGAATCCGCTACTATACCAGCTAACTATGGCAACTATATTATCGTCGGCAACGTTGTCGGCAACTGGGACGTCAATGCCCAATCCCAAGTCAGCCTCCGCGATACCCATGCCAATGCAGCCACGACCAGGGTGTTCTCTGGAGGAACAGCGCCTGGAGTAGAAATTGGTACTGGGCGGGTGCGCGCAATTACCCATATCTCTGGTACGCCGGGATCGGCCAGCGCCAAATACAACCTCTACTTGACAGATGTAACAATCACCACAGCCGGAAAGTCTTTTGCTAACGTCGCATGTATCACGTATTCAGCTGGCGCGGGCAATGCAAACGGCAAAGCCGACATTATCGGCACAATCTCTTCCTCAGCCGCAGTCACGGATCCATCCTTCAACCGTGCGGTATTTGTCATTCCAGCAGAAAATATCAAACGGCTCCGTGACAGCAGCAGCAATATTGACAACACTTGGAAATTTGCTAAAGCCTATTCAGGATCCTTTAATTCAACTGGCCAGTTAGTCCTTTCCACAGGCGCATCCGATGAAACGTTCTCTGGTTCTGGCGCCTTAGGCACCGCATTAGCACGAAGCCGGTACCATGTCATTTTACGTGGAGATGGGAATTCGGCGCTCTTGTCAGGAACTGTTTCAACTACCAATGGATCGAATACAGTTACAGGATCAAGCACAGCATTTACGACAGAAATTAACGTTGGAGACGTCCTTAAAGTTACGGGGCTAGCGAACACATTAGTTGTTAGCGAAATAACAAATGCAACGTCCCTCAAGACATTAGCCAAAGCGACAAGTACCCTTTCTGCTAAAAATATCCATAAAATTTTCTATACTGGGCAGGTACTCGACTTGGGTGGCGTAGGGCGCAATGGCGCACGGAGCATCACGGTAAGCCCATCAACCACGTCAACACTTGAAATACGAGAAACCTTAAATTCACCTTCCAGCTTGAATGCAACAATCATCGCACAAGTCAATAAAGTTGACGGCCAAGAAACAGCTAAGACAATCAACCGGAACCGTATTGTCCTCCTCAAACTGAGTACCCACACCAATACGACGGCAGGACCTTGGAATCTCGGATTAGCTGATGGCTTTAAGCTAGTGAGCGTCAGGAAGAAAACCTCGACATTTACGAGTACGAGCCAGGGCACCGATGTAACGTCTAATTTTACACTTGACAATGGCCAACGTGACAATTTTTACAGCCATGCACAACTTGTCAAAAAACCAGGTAGCACCCTAAGCCTTACAAGCAGTGATTTCTTGTTAGTGACACTTGATTATTTTACCCACAGCTATTCTGGAGGAAAGGGGTATCTTTCCGTTGACTCCTATCCCGTTAATGACAGCACGGCCGGTACTGACACGACCAAAATTTATACATACCAAATTCCAATTTTTGTCTCTCCAACAACGGGAAGCTCATTCAGCTTACGGGATTGTGTTGACAACCGGCCACGGATGACAGACACCGCCAACTCTGTAACATCAACGACCAATATGTCAACCAATCCAGCCACGTCCACCTCATTTGATGAACCATCTGGTGGATTGCGGTTCCCGTGGCCGGGGACAGATGAAACATTTGACTTGGAATATTACTTACCGCGGAAAGACCTCGTTGTTATGGACCGGGTGTGCGCCCACAAAATTATTAAAGGTGTGCCCGCTGCTATTCCACAAGCGCCAGACGTACCTTCTGATTCGATCCTCTTAGCACAAGTCAACATCGCACCGTATCCATCCCTTTCTACAGATGCGGCCCGGCAAGCGGAACGGCCTGATTTTGCTTGCGATATTATTCCAGCCAAGAATCCGACTTTTAGGATGCAGGATATTGGAATCCTACAAAACCGTATTGACAACCTGGAATATTATACAAGTTTGTCGTTATTAGAACGCGATGCCCAAGCCTTAGGGATTGCAGACAGCAATGGTAATGACCGCTTCAAAAATGGTATCTTAGTTGATTCATTTGTGGGGCATAATATTGGAAATGTCTTTGATCCCGATTATAAATGTGCCATCGACCATACCACTGGAGAATTACGTCCACCGTTTATAATGAAACCGTTTGAATTATTTTATAGCGCAGCCAACTCCAGTAATATCGTCCGTACTAACGTGACAGTTGGTGGCGTGTCCCGTGACCAAACCGTTACTATTTCCAATAGCCAAGTAATTTTTTCAAACGGCGAAATTGTCACTTGCGGTGCATTTACTGGTACCCTCCGGTACCAAGCAGAAAACCGCCTCTATGTAGAAGCAGCCACGGGAACTTTTCCTGGTACGACTACTATCACAGGCAGCACATCGGGTAAAAGCGCAACCACAGTCACTTCAACCGGCACCACCACAGGTCCACTCTTAACATTACCATATACCCACCATGCCCTTATTAGCCAGCCCTATGCGTCACAATCCCGTACCGTATCCGGCTTGAATTATGTGTGGGCAGGAACGGTGACCCTAACACCAGATACCGATTATTGGCCTGATACTATCGTGCGCCCAGACGTCCAGGTTAATTATGACTCTAACAGTGATAACTGGATCAATATCCAAAATGCGTGGACGACAGAATGGAACAATTGGCAACGGTATTGGAGTGGGGTCCTCACCCAATTAACCCAACCAACAGGGCCAGCGACCGCCGCACAAGGGTGGAATATCCTTGGACGGGATATGAGTGAGTCCGCAGCTGAAATTGGGAATAAACAGTCACGCAGGGGTGTCCGTGTCGCATCGCGGCCGGAAACAATTACCGAGCGGAATGCCGGTAAAGCAGTAGATACATCGCTCGCACCATTTATGCGGAGCCGGCTAATTAAGGTGACTGCAACAGGGCTCAAGCCATCGACACGCTTCTACGCATTTTTTGATGATGAAGATGTAACGGCTTATATGACTCCGACCAATTCTTCCTTTGTTGCGACAACCGCAGAAGGCACCGCAACCTCTTCCGACAGCAGCGGTAATTTCTATGCCCTCTTCCGTGTACCTGGCACCGAGGCCCTCCGCTTTAGGGTTGGTGCCAAAATCTTCCGGCTTACTGATAGCTCCACAAATAAACACGACCTTGGGACCGTCACCTCAGCCGCTGAAACCATTTATACGTCAATGGGCTTGGCAGGATTTTTAACCAGCCAACTAGCTGCTACACGCCAACCGCGGTTCAATTCAGGTGGGATTTATCCATTTTGGATCGTGCAGCAAGGACGGGGAGCAGGAAGCCATGGTGGAAGCGAAGGTGCGCCACATATCCATGATCCCCTGTCACAAACGTTCTCTGTGTCTGGATTCCGCGCGGGGCGGGTTGAAGGATCTGGAATTTATGTAACTAAGGTCGACCTTTACTTTGCTGCAAAGGACAGCACCTATCCAGCGTATGTGGAATTGCGTGAAGTAGATCCACAGACGGGGCTGCCGTCTTGGAAAGTAGTGCCGTTCTCAACTGTTACGTTACAGCCCGCGGACATCCGGACCAGCACGACTAGCAAAATCCCAACTCCAGCTACGTTTGAGGCTCCGGTATTCTTACTCAATGACCATTCCTATGCAATCGTCGTCAGGGCTGGTGGCAACAATCCCAACCTGAAAGTGTTTACATCGCGGTTGGGTGATAACGACCTTGTAACAGGAAACAAAATTACAGCGGCGCCGGCCGCGGGTTTATTGTATGTTCCTGGCAATGCTGAAACTGCAACAGCCGTTGAAAATGAGGACCTTAAATTTACGTTGTATTATGCCAACTTCAATACCGCCGTGTCAGGCACAGCGGTCCTTAAGAATGAGCCGAAAGATACCTGGGCCATCGCAAATGTTTCGACGGCCTTTACCAAAGCAGGCGAAGTAATCCACGGCGAAACAGTCCTCACGCTTACCACAACTCTTACCATGAACGCGAGCATTATAGCTATAGGGCAAACATCAGTAGCCAACGGTGTCTTAGCTGTGGCGGCATCCTCAACTGCCTTACAGTTGAAAGACTTGACACTGACGCCAAAATTCACAAATGGCGAAACCATCCGTTTCATCCATGCGAACGGCACACCTATTAAATCTAGCGGAGTCAATGTCACACGGATTATTAAGGCTATTACGACTCCAACTGCTAAGGTTGTGGCCTATGACACCACTACGACTGCAAACACATGGTTAATCGTAGCCAACGTCAGTTATTCTAACACAGGAACCGCAGCGAGCCAAACAACGTTTGTGCCAGAAATGTATATCAAAGGGCAAACCGATGGTGGAACAGCACGGATCCTTGCGTTCCCAACAGCCCAAGCAGATGTCGCCCATATTATCAGTGATTATATCCTTCCATCTAATACTACAATGGTCACCACAGCTAAGTTTGCGACTTCAACCTCTGCACGGGATTCTTCATTCAATAAGGTTAGTTTGAATACACCCATTGAATTCACGGCGCCGCGGTACATCCATGCCCGGTCCATTGAATCTAATACATCAGCATCGAGCGCGGCCTTAGCCACTAATAAATCTGCTGAAATTTCCCTAGCGTTCTCGACAACGAGCAGCCATGCCACACCAGCCGTTGACCTCCAGCGGGTGGGAATCATCGCTATCGAAACGTTAGCCAATTCTAATGCTGCGATTGGCACGTCGGAAGATAATGTTAAGTCTGGCGGCAATGCAAAAGCCCGCTATATCAGCCGCAAAGTCGCGCTATCCGATGGGCAAGATGCTGAAGATATTTTGGTTTACCTCACAGCCTATAAACCAGCCACCGCAGCAATATCAGTCTATTATAAAATCCTCCACCGTGAAGATAGTGACCGCTTCGCAGACGCAAAGTGGATTCCGATGACCCAATCTACTGCGACCAGCGTGGTGAGCGATGGAACCAACAAGAATGATACGCACGAATACAAATTTACTGTACCTAACTATTCAAATACTTACAAGTCAGGGGCCAATACCACGAACTCAAATATTTTAGAGTACCGGAATTCTAGCTCCGCACGGTATGTCGGATACAAATATTTTGCAGTAAAAGTAGTCCTGACAACGACAGATACTACAAATCCGCCACGGGTGCAGGACCTCCGGGTCCTTGCTATGCAAATTTAATGGGATTCCAGAAAATTATACGGGATAGTGACTCCCAAGCGCTCCTCAACCTTGATGCCGATGCCCTCCTAGCATACCGGCGGGCGCGTGAATCAAGGCAGAAACTCGATGCCGCTTATATTGATATAAATACATTGCAAGCTACTGTCCGCGCATTAGAAGCCAGGATCAGGGCCCTTGAGGAAGGAAGGACGCAGTAATGGCCGCGATTGCAAACGTAGCACTTTCTAACACATTTGACACTTGGCGTATCCGTTCTAACCAGGTGTTTACGCGGATGAACCAATTTGCTATTAAAGAATCAGCCCTTTATGCTAATACCGTTACCGCAAACAATAACCTCACAGCTAAAAGCGGCGCTAATGTCAACTTCCTTGGATCGAACACATTTTTAGTCACAAAACCAACAAAAGTCCTAAGCACGTTAACCCTTACAGGACTTGCAACCGCCGCAACTGACGTGGCAGGCGCGGTAAATGAAGTCAAAGGCGAGGCCACTGCTATGGCCATTGCGCTTGGATAAATAACGGAGAACCTCAATGGCTAATACTTTTAAGCGCAGGACCCAAAAAAATATTGGTACCACCCTTGTGCTTGTCGGCAATTATACTGTTCCCGCCTCAACCCAAGGCATCTTGATCGGCCTCACCCTCTGCAATAAATCAAGTGGTGCTATCCAAGCCAATGTCATGTTTGCAAATTCAACATCGAATACCGCGATATTTGCCAACATTCCGATACCATATGGCTCTTCCGTTGTACCAGTCGGTGGAGACCAAAAAGTAGTGATGCAGGTTGGTGATGGTATCCGTGTATGTTCTAATGCGTCTAATTCCCTCGATGCCCATATGTCGTTCCTAGAGATTGTCTAACGATGCCGTACACAGGTAACGTTCCAGCAAGTGTACCTATCCGTTCGTCTGATTTACCAGACGGTATAGTGGCTACAGCCAAACTAGCTGATTTGGCTGTTACCAATGCGAAAGTTGCGGCTGATGGTATCGGGGCTAATACAAAATTGGCGGCCGCCGTTGTGGACGCTAATGCGATTGCGGCATCTGCTGTAGGCGCATCGGAACTTGCCACTGGTGCTGTTTCTGCAAATACCAAACTAGCGAGTGGGGTAGTCACG